>OFEY01000094.1_pt1 | contig 92094 bp, 84 predicted proteins | sample 1521251 | NCBI WGS metagenome assembly OFEY01 (sample SAMEA3504100, study PRJEB24116) | mouse gut metagenome | biome: mouse gut; feature: mouse-associated habitat; material: faeces | place: Denmark | collected 2011
AATAGAAAGAGAGGATTTGCCACTATGGATTTTATCGAAATTGCAAAGAAGCGTTATTCCGTCCGGAGCTATAAGGACAAGAAAGTGGAGGAAGAAAAGCTGCAAAAGATTCTGGAGGCTGCCCATGTTGCGCCGACAGCGGCCAACCTCCAGCCCGTCCGTCTGATCGTCGTCCAGAGCAGTGAGGGGCTTGCGAAGATTGGGAAAGGGGCGAACCTTTACGGAGCGCCGCTGGCGGTCATCGTCTGCGCTGACCACGGGAAGGCATGGGTGCGCCCGTTTGATAAAAAGCAGACTACCGATATAGACGCATCCATATGTACAGACCACATGATGCTGCAGGCAACGGAATCAGGTCTTGGTTCCGTGTGGATATGCTATTTCAAGCCGGATGTGATACGCAGGGAGTTCGGGCTGCCAGATAATCTGGAGCCGGTCAATATCCTTGCAGTCGGGTATTCGGACGAGGAGGCGGCAGATCCGGAGCGCCATTTACAGACACGAGTCCCGGTGGAAGAACTGGTTTCCTACGAAACTGTATAGACAGGCTTATGACGTGACAAATTAAATGACAAGAGATACACAAAAGCTAACCGCCGCACTATGGACTTCATCCGCCATATGCGGTGGTCTGCATTTCCACAGGCAGTCCGGGCGGCCTGATAACGGAAATTACCTGAAAAGCGGGGAAATAAGAGGTAATATGCGAGTGGTAAAAACATTTCACATCACTGTAAATACATTCTGCGTCATGATTATGGCTTAACTGGATAATGGGTGCTATAATATTTAATTTAAAGAAGGTGATTCTATGATTAATATTGCTGTCTGCGATGATGAAAAATGTATGTCAGAAAAAATTGAAAAACTGGTAGAAGATTTTTTCAGAAAGAAAAATACAAATATCTCTGTTTCAGAGTATTCTTCAGGAGAAGAATTGCTTAAAAGCAATGAAAGAATAGATATTCTTTTTCTTGATATCGGGATGCGCGGGATGGACGGAATAGAAACTGCCAGAAAATTAAGGGAGTGCAGGTTTCATGGCTTTCTGATTTTTATAACGGTTTTGAAAGAAATGGTATTCCAGTCTTTTGAGGTGCAGCCATTTGATTATTTGGTGAAACCTGTTCAGGAAGAACATTTTGAAAAGACAATGGAAAGGCTCTTTCTTTCCATGCAGGACAGGTTATCACCGGAAAAAGCAAATCTGTTAGTCCAGAAGGGATGCGAAAGCAATATCATTTTTTTTCAGGATATTATCTGCTGTGAAATTATAGACAGGAAGGTGTATCTGTATCTTGTATCGGGGGAGGTCATTGACTACTACGATAGGATTGAAAATCTGGAAAAAAAGATGGATGGTAGATTTTTCAGATGCCACAGAAGCTACCTGATCAATCTGAACCATCTGAAAAGCTATAGGAACAACACCGCTTTTATGGCAGATGGAAAGGAAATACCTGTGTCACGCCTTAGAAGTAAGGAATTCTCAAAAGTGATTTTGCAGTATATGAGGGAATGGAGATTATGAATTGATTGATTATCTGGATTTTTTTAGCATATACGTCATGACAAGCCTTGAAATTTTCATGAACTTTTGGTTTTTTATAGAATTTTTACAGAAGAAAGTAAAACCCATATACGGTATATTGTTTACGGGCCTTGGGGTGGCTGTTTTAGAGATTTTTAATTTACAAGGAATTTGGGCATTTCTTGTATTTATCGTACTTCTTATAGTGGCGGGAAAACTGCTTTACAGAGCAGATTTTGGTTCCGTAGTTTTATATGCTGTTGTAACAGTTGAAATTACGGTTTTATGCTTTGGGTTATGTAATTCATTATCTTATACTCTGTTTCCTGTTGTTTTTGAAAATAATCCTGTAATTTTTGGGTTTATCTTTGAGTGGGGAGGGAATATTTTTGCATTCATGCTAGCGGTCTTGTGTTACCGGGGCATACAGCAATGCTGTACGTGTGATGAAACAGCCAGCAGAAAATATATATTTATGATACTGATGCCAGCTTTATTAATCTTTTTGGCAGGTGAATATATCAATGAAGATGTTTATGGAAATACGGTTACGATAGAAAAAGATGGATTAATGTCTGGTGTGAATTCTTGCCAAATGTTGTTTATGCAGGTGTTAGGGGCAGTTAGTTTATTTTGCATTTTGCTTGCTTATAAAAAGCTGGCAGAAAGTTTCAAACGGGATAAAGAGGCGGCGCTGTTAGAACAGCAGGCACATTCTCTGGGGCAGTATGTGAAAGAAGCAAGACTGCGTTATGAAAAAACAAAATCGTTCCGGCATGATATAAAAAACCATATAACGGTCGTAAAGGAGCTGTTGCAGAATCAAAAGACCGAAGCAGCGTTACAGTATGTGGAGGGGATGGAGAACCTGACAGCAGATCTGTCATTTCCGGTCAGCACCAACCATCCAGTGCTTGATATCCTGCTTGGGAATAAATTAGGAATTGCGAAAGAAAACCAGATAGAGGTACGGTGTTCTTTGGAGGTTCCATATCCTTGTGGAATCAGTGACATAGATTTCTGCATCATTTTAGGGAATGCATTGGATAATGCTATTTCGGCCTGTAGCCGGATTGACAAGGGAAAACAAAAATATATCCATATGACAGGGAAGGTGCAGGGAGACTTTCTGCTTATGGAAATAGAAAACAGTTATTCTGGCAGGAGGATGATCCGCAGCGGAACAGGGCTTACAAATATCAGGGCGGCTGTGGGGAAATATCATGGAGCGGTGGGGATACGGACAGAGGGAGAGAAATTTATGCTAAGCATCCTTGTGATCATTCCACAGCAATCAGAAAGCATTTCACAGCAAGTGGGTTAAATGTCGCCAAAGCAATGACGAATAACAGATAGAGGACAGGAGTATAAAATGTTGCCGAAGAAAAGGAGGAAGTGCTTATGTCAATGGAAGTAAGAAGTAATTATATGGATTACAAAAGTGACTATTTAGAAAGGCTGCAGGAAGAGAGGGAAAAAATAAAGGAAGCCCCAAAAGAGCAAGGTGTAGGAAACAAAAGAGAGGGAATTCCAGTTCTGAAAGACGAGTATATCAGCAGCGAACAGTCTGGCAGCAGACCAAGTGGGTTATATCATATGGGCAAGGATGAAAACGGAAATCCGAAAGTGCTGTATGATGATCTGAAAAAAGCCAGCGGTGCAGAAAAAAAGGAACAGTCGAAAGCTGGAACAGACAGCTCGAAGGATGCTGAGAAATGCACAACCAATACCGATAGGGTAGACCGGGAAATTAAAAAACTGAAAGAGCAGAAACGACAGTTGGAACAGCAGATAAAAGCAACTTCCGGTGATGAAGAAAAGATAAAGGAGCTGGAGAAGAAATTGTCCCAGATAGAGAGTGAACTAAGCCAAAAGGATAACGATACATACCGGCGGCAGAACGCAGTAATTTTTTAATGGGGTGACTATGGAGGAGGTGATGAAAACAGCGCAGATATTTTAATCATGGTACCGCTCTCATTATTTAGTGCTGAATTTAATATATCGCATGTTTACCATGTACACCACACTAAAAAACATAAATACAGAACAAAGAAACAAACCATAAAACCGCCGATGGTCTTAAATAGATAATTGCGTGCGGGCAATATGGAGTTCATTTTATAATTAACAAATGGTGCAGCCGTCCAAAGTATAATAAAAGACATTAGTATTGGCATGAACATCTTTATAAGCACCTGCGTACAAATCAGGTATTTTAAGTCAGATTGATTTTTTCCCATGTGAAACAATAGCCGTATATTTCTATTCTCCCTCTTTAAATCAATGATCTGCAATAAAGAGAGGACAGAGAAATAGATGATCATAAAAATAACGCAAATACTGATTTGTAAGAATCCCATCCATTGCTGCTGCTTTTTTTCAAAAATATAAATATCCGGGCTAAGCAGAAATGTCCCGAAAACAAAGGCGGCTGCTGAAAAAATAAAGCAGATGCAGAAAATGGTATTTACATTTACGCTGGTCTTTGAGCCACTTGTCATTTCAGCAATCTGATATAGCCAATTGCCCCGATATAAAGCATCTGCTTGTGACAGACGTAAGGAAGCGATAAAAGCATACAGCCATTTATAGAATGAGAAAACGCATACTAACATTGGCAGTGAAATAAGGGAGACGGAAACAGTCATTATCTCGTTAGGCATAAAGGAAATACCAAACAGCAATGCCAGATAACCGAAAAAACTGATCATAAGCATCCATCCCCAAAAGGATTTTTTACCTGCGTCCAGCGGTTGATTGCGTTGTTTTTCCCGCATAAGCTGCACAATTTGCAGTTTATATATTTTACGCTTCATAAAAAATATTGACAAAATTTCCACGCAGCAAAAATATAAAAATGTTTGCAGAGTGCTTTTCAGTATAATTCGGAATATGGAGTGACTTCCAGTTTCCAGCAGTAGTGTACGACAGCAAATAGAAAAAATCCCCGTACCTAAAATCACACCCAGAAGAAAGCATACCAGTCCTATCACAGATAATTCACACAGGAATACCAATGACAGCTTATCTTTTTCCATTCCGAGCAACATATAAGTGGCAAATTCTTTTGCCCGTTGCCTGATGATAAAATGATTGATATAGTTTACCAGCACCGCCATGATCATCACGATCAGTAAGGGGAAAGCCATTGTCTGAAAGCCAGCCTGCATATCCCCCCAATCTGCGATACTGTTTGAAAGGAAAATAATGGAAGTGAGCATGACCATTGATGAAACATACAGGAGATAGTTAAATATGGAACGCTTTGTGTTACGGAACGCTAATTTAAGATACATAGTGAACACCTCCTGTTATTTTTGTGATAGTATTTAAAATTTTAGTGAAAAACTCCTGTTTATTTTCCTGTTCCCGTTTCAGGAATGCTTTGATTTCGCCATCCCTCATAAACAACAATTTATCACAGTAACTTGCGGATAAGGCGTCATGTGTCACCATTAAAATGGTAGCAGTGTACTTTCGGCAGAGCATGACGAATGTTTCCAGTAATTGTGTTGCGGAGTGGCTATCCAACGCCCCGGTGGGCTCGTCTGCAAGAATGAGGCTGGGATTTGCCGCAATCGCTCTTACACAGGCACATCTCTGCCTCTGGCCGCCCGAAATTTCATAGGGAAACTTATTCAGGATTTCAGATATCCCTAATTTGCCAGCTAAATCAAGAATCGTCTGTTTTACGGTCTCTTTTGGTATCTGTTTAATTGTCAGCGCCAGTGCGATATTCTCATAGACAGTTAAGGTGTCCAATAAATTGTATTCCTGAAATACAAAACCTAAATGCTCCCGGCGAAATGATGCCAGATCATTTTCAGACAGCTCTGCAATGTCATACCCATCAATTTCTATCTGCCCACTGGGGCTTTATCTATTGTCGCAATCATATTCAGTAAGGTGGTTTTTCCTGATCCTGACGCGCCCATGATACCTACAAAGCTCCCTTTGGTGATTTCAAAGCTGACATTTTTAACCGCTTCTGTTACAGTACTTTCAGTTTCATATACCTTTCTGATATTTTTTATCTTCAGGACGGTTGGAACAGGGGCATTTGTGTTATTCTCCCACTGATCTCTGCCAAGCCAGCTTGTGACGACTTCAAGCAGTAATTGATTAGATTTCTCTTTCAGATTTTCGTCGGATATGAATTCACCTGAAAGCAATTCATTCAAGGTTATATGGAGCAGATCACACAGTGGACAAAACAGAGACGGATCAGGCATTGATTTTCCAGTTTCCCATTTTGATACTGCCTTGTCCGTTATTCCCAGCATTTCGGCCAGTTGGTTTTGGGTTAGTCTGTTGTCTTTTCTCCGGGTAGCGATAAAACTACCTATTTTCTTTTGATCCATATTTCAAAAAACCTCGCTTTCTACTGCTATTATACAGCGGATGGATAAAATGAACACCTACCAATGGTAGAGTTTTGAAAATTTCATGGATTTCCTGTTTTTCGGACATATTATAACGCTGTCCGGTTTGGATAACAAGGCGGCTTATGCGCTGGATGGGTACAAGGTGAAGGGAACGTGCGCCTGTGGGTGGATGACATCATCTATATCGAGACGAGCAGGCACAAGAACATGTTCTACACGGCGGGGGAGGTGTACAGTATCTACAAGAAGATGGATGAACTGGAAGCGGAACTGGCAGGGATGGGTTTCGTGCGGATACACCAGAGCTTCCTCATCAACATGAGGTACATCGGGAAACTCAGCAGCTATGTCATGGTTCTGATCACGGGGAAAGAGATATCCGTGCCGAAGTCAAGTCCAGGTATCCGGAAGTGAAAAGGCAGTACACATTGTTTAAGGGGGCGGAGTGATCATGGCATTGTGGATACTTTCATTCTGTACAGTGTTTTATGAAGCGGATGAGAGCTATTATCAGACCAGCATAACCAAAAAGGCAGTTTCAATTGCAGCATATGAGGCGACGGGCATTTTGAAGTAAGGAAGATCATGTTCGGACTTACCATAAGGGAGCATGGGCGGCTCCGAATGACTGAGGAGACGTGATTCAAGAATGTCATAAGTGACATGAAGCTGCTGAGTCAGAAAAGTGCGGCGGCATATTATCAGTACAGTATGCAGACCTATTGGGAGTTTATGAATAAGAAATAAGACTACGGAAACATATGCCCAATAACCCACAGAGGTCGGACAGATCAGGAATCTTCAACCTTCCGGAAGATCGGGGAGGTACGGGGATTCCCATAACACCTACCCCTTAAGCGGGGAAGTGACACAACAAACATTAGCAAAACCTGTATTTTTTCCGATATATAAAATAGCATAAAAAGAAGGGGGCAAATGGCATGGAAAGAGAAACTACGCCCAGCCAGAGCGAATGGTTGATTATGGAAGTGTTTTGGGCGAATGATATGCCTACCATGACTGCAAAGGAAGTTATCAAGAAAATGCAGAGCAGGTCAGATATGTCGCCTAGAATGGTGCGTGTCCTGTTGAACCGTTTGTGGCAGAAAGGCGTTTTAAGCTATACCGTAGATGAACATGATTTAAGGGTTTACCACTATACCGTAGAGAAATCAAAGGAAGAATGTCAGAAGGAGAAAAGTCGGAAGTTTGTAGAAAGCTATTTTGAGGGTAGCCAAAAGAACGCAATGGCGGCTTTGTTGCAGAGTGCAGAGATAACGGAAGAACAATTTCTGGAATTGGAAGAAATCTTGGAGAAATGCAAAGACAAGGACAATGCAAAGACATAACAGTACAGGAGTTTTGGAATGGCGGAATACAGCTTTTCAATTACTATTTGTTGGTAAGATGAAGTTCTTTTATGAAAACAGAATAGGCGTTATATTTTTTTGCGGCTGACGGAAATTTGTATGAACCATATATGGATGTGCTGGCTGTATTTATGTGGTGTGTCTGTATATGCGGCCCAGCTATTTTGCCGAAGAAGAAAGATGAAAAAATGCATATCCGGATTGGGCATTTACTGCTTTATCTTTTATGGGATATATTGTGGGCGTTGCGTTGATCAGCTTTAATGGCTCTAGGCTGGAACTGAATCCAGTGGTGGATTTCTCAGACCTTGCGCAGGAGTGCAAGACCTATGATGAGCTTATCGAAAAATGAAGGATGTTTCAGAAAGGTCACTGAGTTATTTTGGAATTGCTATATGTGGTACGAAAAAGAAGGTAAACAAATTGACGGGAAGTATGGCGCTGCTGCGATAATCTGACGAAATAAATAGTGAAAATGAAGTGACAAAGAGGATTCTGTCCATTTGCAGTGAGCCGATATGTTTTGAGAGGATTTTGCAGGAAGTATTTAAGAGGTACAGGCTTACCATGAATTTTGAGCAGTATGTGCCCGAAAGAAAATGAAAGACTCTTTAGCCGAAAGAGAGGTATTCGTATGACTCCAAAGAAATTTTCTGAAGCTTTGAGCGAACTTGACAACAAGTACGTTGATGAAGCAATCAACTACAAAAAGAAAGGCAGGAAGCCTGCCTGGGGAAAATGGGTTGTGGCTGTGGCATGTTTCTCTGCCATTTTTCTGGCTGGAAATTTTGCGCTTCATATGGATGATATTTCGCTGGTTTCCATTGGAGGCATAGAAAGAGACTACAAGGATGTATATGTTGTGGAAAGCGAATCTGCCATAGAGTGGCCGTGGGAGTATAAAACCGTCGTAGAACAATATACAGCAATAAATCTTAATGACAAAGAGTATTATTCCAGAGGATGCTCTGTTGATGCCTCGTTAGTCGGTGAACTCATTGGTACATTTGATGTGACAGGATATGATGCGTATAGTGATCAGAGCCATAAAATAGCAAGTGAAATCTATCGGATTGACGGGATTTCCGAAGCGTATATTGTGGCTGTAAAGCTGGACGGGGAATTCTATGTGTTCAGTCATAATGAATATGTTCCGCCGGAAAATTTGGGAGAAATACTGGATAATTACGCATTGGAACAAACGCTGCCTTTAAATCAATTTACTAAATATAATGGGTATGAACAAAACGGTCATTTCAAGTTGAGCAATGATTCGCATATCTGGGATGTTCTTAACGCGTGTCGTGATGCCGAATTTATTGAAGATGATAACTGGGGAGAGAGCAATAGAAATTATCTCAGCTTTACTGCTACGTCTGATGCGCTTGGCATCTACAAACGGGTATTCAATGTGACGGAGGATGGCTATATCTGGACAAATATATTTGACTACGCCTATATTTTCCGGATTGGCCAGGAAGCTGCGGATCAGATTATTTCTTATGCAGTTGAAAATGGAACTGAATCCGAAACGGAGCCATACAATGCTTCTCTTGCGGGTACGCTGACTGAAATTACAGACGGCTACGTTTTAATAGATGACACAGTGCTTTGTTCCGACGAAAATGATGGTATGACATTCAAAGTGTATTTGAATGATTTAAGAATCAGCCGTTGGATAGATGTTGGAGAAATAAGCGTTGGTGATATTGTTGTTGTCTATTTTACGGGAAACATTGACACTGACGCTGGAAATGTGGTTGAAGGGGCATTTTCTTTATCGAAAGGAACAATATCAGATATTTTTCATTAGTCCGGTAAAAAAGAGCAGACCATGTAACTATGTGGACGAGGATGGGGAAATTGTATATGATTTTATCTGTTTTGTCGAGGCAAGACTGTAATACAAGGCACTTGTGTTCTTTGGGGAAAAGAAATATAATGTACTGTATCGGGAAAAGCATTACTAACTCTGTGAAAATGGCGGATGTCTGGCTGATTCCAAAAGGGGCAGAAAAACTGATAGACTGGTGATATAAGAAATGAAAGGACAAAATAAATGAAATTGTTAGTTGTTGAGGACGATTTAACCCTGAGCACGGTGATATGTTTTGAACTGGATTGTAATGATTACTTGACGGTTGCTGCCTATAATTGCAAAAAGGCGTACCAGCTTATTCAAAGCGACCATTTTGACTTGGCAATACTTGATGTAAATTTGCCGGATGGAAATGGTTTTGATTTATGCCGTACTATAAAAAAGGTGTGTCCGCAAATGCCAGTTATATTTTTGTCAGCTAATGATCTGGAACAGGATATATTGAATGGTTTTGACCTGGGTGCAGAGGATTATGTTACAAAACCCTTCAATATGAAAATACTTCTGCGGCGCATAGAGGTTGCAGTTCGAAGAAATCATTCATTAGAACAGCAAATGATGAACTGTTGGAGAGATGGTTTTCTTTCGCTTGACTTCAGTAAACTTATTGCAGTCCGCAGGAATGAAAAAATCATTGTTACTTCTAATGAGTATAAGCTGCTGAAAGTCTTAACAGAAAATGCCGGAAACATAGTGACCAGACAGATGCTTTTGGAACGACTTTGGGATATTGAGGGTAATTTTGTTGACGATCATGCGCTGACTGTCACAATCAATCGGTTGAGAGACAAGATTGAAGACGATACCCATACATATATCAAGACAGTGCGTGGTATAGGATATGTTTGGACGGGGGAAGCAGTATGAAAGAAATGCGCCTGACAGGATTTTGTCGAAGATTGCTTTTGGGCATTGCCTTTTGTGCCGTAATGACAGGTTTCTTTTTCTCTTATATTCCCCAAGAGCTCATACGGGGATTTCTATTTGTTTTCAGTGGTGCTGTTTTTATTGCAACGGTATTTTTGGCTCTTTGGCAAGGCCGGCAGCTTTCAGATTTTTCTAATGATATATGTGAAACAGTTGACATTTTGATGGAGAGTCAGGAACCCCCCAATTTTTTCTCGTATGAAGAAACAGTTATCTCAAAGGTGCAGGATAAATTACTGCAATATTACGGGAAAATGAAAGACGAACAGCAGCAGAGCAGACAGGACAAACAGACGATCCAAGAACTGGTTAGTGATATATCTCATCAGGTCAAAACACCAATAGCGAACATTCAGATGATAACTGACATTTTGAACCAGCATGAATTGCCGACCGATAAGCAGCAGGAATTTTTGAATTTAATGGCTGTCCAGATTGACAAGCTTGATTTTTTAATGCAGTCACTGATTAAAATGTCCCGGCTGGAGACCGGGGTTTTCGTTTTGCATCTGGAAGAAACGAGATTGAGTGATACGATTGCAGGAGCTATGAGTATAATACTGGCAGAAGCAGAAAAGAAAAATATTCTTCTTTTGGCTGATTGTGATAGTAAATTGACGGTGAAGCATGATTCGAAATGGACGGCAGAAGCCATTGGCAACATTTTGGATAACGCAGTGAAGTACACACCGGAAGGCGGCTTGATCAGCATTTCCGTCCGTCCGTGGCAATTTTATACCCGGATTGATATAAGAGATACAGGGATAGGCATTGATCAGGAAAACTATAATGCCATATTCCAACGTTTTTATCGGGGGGAGGAAGTGACCACAGAGGAAGGTGTCGGTTTGGGGCTGTATCTGGCGAGAGGAATCATTGCCCAGCAAAATGGTTATATCACAGTAAAATCAAAAAAGGGCAAAGGAAGTACATTTTCAGTTTTCCTGTTAAGTTGATGGAGATAGTTGAATTATGGATATAGTAGAAATACGACACTTGAAGAAATATTTCAAGGATGGCTCACAGGTAGCCAAAGCGTTAGATGGAATCGACCTGTCCATAGAAAAAGGAAAATTTACAGTCATTGTAGGTGCATCAGGTTCTGGGAAAACTACATTGTTAAATACGATTGCCGGGCTATATGAGCCCACTGAAGGAACTGTAATTGTGGATGGATTGGATTTATCAAAAATGGGAGAGGAACAGCTTACGGTATTCAGGCGTAGAAAGATTGGATTTGTTTTTCAGGGATATAACCTGATACCTGAATTGACAGTTAAAGAAAATATAGTATTTCCGCTGGCTCTCGATGACACCCGGCTGGATGAGGCGTATTTTTCCAGCCTTGTTCATCAGCTGGGACTGGATAATTATCTGGATGCCAGTCCACATATGCTTTCAGGCGGAGCACAACAGTGTGCGGCGATTGCACGTGCTTTGATTACAAAGCCTTCGATTGTCTTAGCCGATGAACCTACCGGCAGTTTTGATATGAAAACAACACAAAATGTTGCAGGATTGCTTAAAATGACTGCGGCTGCATTTCACCAGACATTGGTTGTGATTACCCATAATCTTGACGTTGCCCAGCTTGCGGACCGGGTAGTGCGGCTGCAGGATGGAAAAATCGTGTAATAAGATATCATACATAGCAGGCAAAAAGCTGATTTGCAAAAGGCAATGAATATAGGAATAGAAATATTGCATAGCGATAAATCTTTTATATAGATTTACCGCTATTTTTAGTTACAAATTTGTGACATTCGTGTGCCTGAATTGTGACATGGCTGTGCTATCCTTATTTTCAGAAACAGGAAAGGGGAAACATACAATGAAAAATATGTTAAGTGTTCTTACCGGACGCAGTTTTCGAGCCAGCAGGATGCGAAACCTGATTGCGACATTAGCGATTGTGCTGACTACAGTTCTGTTTACTGCTGTTACTACAATTGGTATGGGTGCGGCAGAATCCATAACTTTGACTATGCAGATGCTGAAAGGCAGCCGGTCAGATGGTGATTTTCACAATATGACTGCTGAACAGTATGAGGCTTTGAAGGATGCTGATTTTATCCGGGAATATGGTCTGCGGATGCCGGTAGGTTTTCTTGCGAATACGACTCGTCATAACATCGAATTTGATGTGCTGGATTCTGTGCAGGCTGATTTGACTTTCTGTATGCCCGTTCATGGCAGTGCACCAAAGGCAGAAAACGAGATTGTTACCTCAGACGCGGCACTTAGAGATTTGGGGGTGGAGCCGGAGACAGGAGTTGCTGTCACAATTGTTTTTACTGCTCATGGCAGGGAATATGAGCTGGATATGATTGTGTCCGGCTGGTTTGAAGCCACTAGTGAGCAAATTAGCATGATGTGGACAGGAACAGCGTTTCGAGACGCACATCCCGATATTTTTGAGTACACCTATGACCAGGATCGGGATATGGCAGGAACCTATTATTCTGACTTTGTAGCTGCAAGTACAATAGGACTTCAGGAAAACCTGGATCATTGGGTAAGGCAAATGGGCGGCGAGCCGGATGCGGCCAATTCTGATAATTTATCTGCAACAATAAATACAGTGACCAATCCTACACTGGATCCAACCACACTTCTGCTTGGGGCTGTTATAATTGTACTGTTTATGCTTTGCGGATATTTATTGATTTATAATGTGTTTGACATTGCGGTGATGCAGGAGATCCGTCGTTATGGTCTATACCGGACTGTGGGTATGAGCAAGCGTCAGGTAAAGAAATTGATAAACATGCAGGCCTTGTGGCTTTCCAGTGTTGGTATTCCCCTGGGATTACTGATTGGCTATTTTGTTGGAAAAGCCGCCTTGCCTTATATGATGCATACCTTGTCTTCCAGCTATGAGAATGTAGTAATCAATGTAAATCCGTCCCCGATCATTTTTGTGGGGGCTGCTGTATTGGCGGCTTTTACAGTATTTCTTTCCACAAGGAAACCAATACGAGCAGCGGCAAATATTCCGCCAATCGAAGCGTTCCGCTATGTAGAGGCAGCAGCAGGCAGAAAAACCACTAAAAAGAGCGCCGATGGTACCAGCCTGTTCCGGCTGGCATGGTCTAATTTAGGACGCAATAAGCGGCGATCCGCTTTTATAGTAGCTTCTTTGTCACTATGCGTTATCATGCTTAACTGCATAGGTATTGCCGCTGACAGCGTGGATATAGAAAAGCAGGTATCTTACAGCATCCGAACTGATTTTGCTGTAGTGAACGCATTGAGCAAAAACATTTTAGAAGGGTTCACCCGGCGCGAACATGGGCTTAGGCAGGAAGTAATCGACGCTATCAACGCACAGCCGGGAGTAAACGGGGCTTCTGCCATTTATAAAAATACATTGGATGACAGTAATGTGACCTATGACTTTCCGGTAGAATTTGATTATACCGGCACCGACGAAGAGACCAGAATTGACTATGCGGGGACTAAGGATGGAATCGTCTTTAATCTGGGAGATGATGGACACGCACTCTGTAATGTGTATGGTATGGAAGAAATAGCGCTTGTCCGTATGGATATTCAGGAAGGAGAGGCAGATGCGCATAGTCTTTATAAGAAGATGGTAAATGGTGAAGGCGTATTGCTGGGGGTGGTGTCTGATATGGGAACATCCATTTTGAATCCGGCCTTTGACCTGCTGGATGTGGGAGACATTATTACGGTTTTCAAAAACGGTGAACCGATGATGGAACTGCCTGTGTTAGCCAAAGCCGCCCTCAACGGTGATGATATGGAAATCAGATATACTACCCACGGTCCCTTTGAAGTTGGCAAGGATGGTTTGTTTTTATATCTTCCAACCAGTGTTTATACTGAGATTTACGATGAACCAGTTATTTACAAATATTCTTTTGATGTAGAGGAAAAACAACAGAATGCCATGAGCCAGTTTTTACAAAGCTATGTAACGAATGTGGACACCAGTCTGGGCTATACTTCTGCTGAAGAAGCCAGGCAGGATGCTGTTACAACCCGTACCATGCTCCAATTTGTCGGCGGACTGATCGGCATTATCTTTGGTGTAGCCGGAGTACTGAACTTAGTAAATACCATCATTACATCTATTCTGGCAAGGCGTCATGAATTTGCAACTATGCAGAGCATTGGTATGACAGCAAAGCAGTTGACATGGATGATGGTTTGGGAAAGTGTTTACTATGCCATCGGCGTGTGCATTGCCGGTATGCTTTTATCAGTGATACTTGCGTTTACTGTGGTGAAGACGCTTATCGGCGGAATTTGGTATTTTACTTTCCACTTTACGCTTGTTCCCGCTGCCATTGTGTGTATTTTGCTTCTTCTTGTTGCCATTATCGTGCCAGTAATTGCATTAAAAATATTCAATAAAGGCAGTATTGTTGAAAAGCTGCGTGTTGCAGAATAATCGGATAAGGAGGATTTGACCATGAGTGCAAATATCATTTTACAGACAAAAAACCTGAAAAAATACTATGGAAAGGGAGAAACACAGGTTCATGCCTTAGACGGTGTAAACCTGGAGATTGAGGCTGGAAAGTTCGTTGCCATTATTGGAACTTCCGGCTCCGGTAAATCTACTTTGCTGAATATGCTGGGGGGTCTTGATACCCCCACGTCTGGAACTGTCACTATTGGAAATACAGAATTGTCTGGATTGAAAGAGGAGCAGCTTACCGTGTTCCGACGCAGACGTATTGGTTTTATCTTCCAGAACTATAATCTGATACCGACGCTGAACGTGTGGGAAAATATTGTTTTTCCTATTGCAATGGATGGACAGAAACCAGATAAAAAATTTATTGAGGAAATTGTCGGATTACTTGGATTAGAACAGAAAATCTACAGCCTGCCGAACAATCTTTCCGGCGGTCAGCAACAACGTGTGGCGATTGCCCGCGCCCTTGCCTCTAAACCTGATATTGTGCTGGCAGACGAACCAACCGGAAATCTGGATTCCAGGACTAGCGATAATGTGATCCATTTGCTGCAAATGACAAGCCAGAAATTCCAACAGACTATTATTATAATTACCCATAATCCTGAAATTGCGCAGCTGACCGATCAGACTATTCGTATTGAGGATGGCAGAATTGTGAGCTGACGTCAAATTGGCAGCTTGGGAGAGCATGAGCCTTGAACAAATAATTAATTTGGTAAAGAAAGATAAGATGGAATAAAAGCAGCAATAGTGTTGAATTTACTGCTTTATCTCCAAATGTCTGTCATATTGAAAAATCCTTGCAGTATTTACTCCTGCAAGGATTTTTCATTTTCCATTTCAACCGGTTTCCATGCCTGGCCAAAATTAACATCTTTAAATAGTGCGGCAAGTCCGCTGATCTGTTTCAACCTTAGGATTTCGTCCTTATCCATGCCCAGATGCTTGGCGATCCATGCGTCGCTTCTGCCCAGTTCATGGAGTTCTTTGATAATATTACTCATCAAATCCACATTATGGGAGCCGCGTGCGCGGTTATGTCTGATGGTGCTTGCCATTCGATTTGACAAGGATTTATTAATTACAGTGACGGGCATCATTCCATGCTCGCGTTCGTAAATATCAGGAAATTCTTTCATCACACGCCAGCGGTGGAATCCATCTACAATTGCATACAGATCCTGCTGCTGGGAGTAATAACACACGATAGGCATTGTATAGCCGTCCTCTTTAATACTGTCATAAAGCAGCTTCATTTCCGGAGGTGCAACGCTGTTTGGATTGTATGTATTTGGCACTATTTTTTCAAAAGGAACTGGAATTACATTATATACCGGACTTTTGAATGCATTATTTGTCATGAATTAATTCTCCATATTTTCGCTTGATTTTATCGATTCGCAGCTGTTCCTGACGTGTTAATCCGAAACCCATAGAGCGGCAGGTATGGTCATTTTTCAAAATGCAGTAGCACATTCGTTTCCAGCTTGGAATATCCTTTGTGGACTTGATGTCGTCTGTATGGTCAGGAATATTTCCAATAAAAATGACTCTTGAATTTTTCATTAATGTATAGTTTGATACACCGTTCCGGCGTATACGGTATTCATGGTCGATTAGCTCCTGTATTACATTTTCTGCAAGTCCGCCGCCGGTTTTATGCCAGAACTCAATAGAAGTATTGAACTTTTTCACATAATTATTGCGAAGCCGTGCTGGAAGTGTGTCTAACAGAAACTTCGTATAGGATTCCCAGGTATGGCCTTCCGGCAGTGTAATATTGCGATACCCCATTGCCTTGGTTTTTCCATAGATGCAGGCAAAATTTGCGCCGCGGACACGCCCTACAAGCCTTGTCCAGATTTCAGGATCAATTACTCTGTACAGATTTAAGGCATCCTTGGAATAATCGTTAAAAGGTGAGGCTACACGCATTTGGTTTATTTTTAAACCGGCTTTATAATACAGATCATACAGGGCGTTATAATCGTAATTAAACTGATAGTTTGCCACCCAAATATCCTGATTGGACCAGTCATAGAGGGGCGAAGCACACCATACATCTTTAAATTGCTTGGAAATCCAGCATTCTCCTTTGTATCCGTATTTTTTATTTAAAATTCCGCTATACCGCTGGAGGGATTCATCTGCACGAATACCAAGCAGGCATACGGTCTTTTTATTGTCGTGGGATTCTTTATAAAACCGCCCGAACTGCCTTGCCAAGTCCTCCTGATGCATTTGATAGCGGTAATGGTTAAAAGGCTTGTCTATGGTAATCACATATGGATAATCCGGGCGTGGGCGAACCCAAAGTTCCTCCTTTTTATCATCCCAGGGGTACCAATACATTTCATAGCTGCTGAGGGCTGTTCTGGTTGCCATAGGCAGGCAAACCCAGTATAAATCGCATTCCTTTTCCAGTGCCTTGAAGGTTCTTGTAATATATTCCGTGGTCACACTGTATTGTGCTTCAAAATCCTGATGAAACACGCCGATTTTGCGTGTGGGATAAAACTTGCGCTTAAAATCCAGTAAAAGGTTTAGCAAAACGCCGCTGTCCTTGCCGCCGCTGAATGATACATAGATGTTTTCAAATTCATGAAACAGGTAATGAAAGCGCTCCTGAACAGCATCATAAACGCTTTTTGACTCATAGCTTTTTACCATCATAATGAGTTCCTCCCAAAGCTGCATGAACAAAAGGTTTATTTTATAAAAAGTAAAGTATTGTTATTGTATCATAATATTTCCAAATTTTGACAAATAATTTCTTTTTTTATTCTTAAGAAAAATTCAACTGTCAGGCGAATTATTGTACACAATTCTATTTTTACATTATTGCGGTTGTTACTTGATTATACTAAGATAGAAACAGGGCAGCACAATGTGGAATATATTTGGGAAGGAGAAGCAGAAATGGATCAGTTAAAGACAGGAGAAGTAATCAGTAAAAGACGCAAAAAACTGGGATTGACACAGAATCAGCTTGCGGCAGCGTTAAACACAACTGTTGATGCATTGCTTGGATACAGTAGTGTGCTGACAGATTATGACAACCGGTATAATATGGATGAATATTATTGGGGCTTATGCCTAACCGCATCTGCTATGACATTATGAAAATTCTTCCGCCCATTAAACCGTACCGTGTGCTGGATTTGGGTTGTGGAGAGGGAAAAGATGCTGTTTTCCTTGCAAAATGTGGTTATGCCGTGACAGCCTCTGATTTGTCTGAGCAGGGGATTGAAAAGGCAAAAAAGCTTGCAGAACATAATAAAGTTGAGGTCAGACTTTTTAAAGCGGATATATTTGATTACCATCCTGACGCGGAATATGACATTATATTCAGCAGCGGAGGCATCCCCCACATGCACTGTATGGACACGCTGATAGCGCAAAAGATAAGCAGACTCACCCCAAAATAGGAATTTCTATTTGTACAATATAATCTTCAATCCGGTCAATGACAATTTCATTAATTCCTTTTTCATAAGAAAAGCCGGATAAAGTCAGGTTTTGTGAGCGGGCAAATTCCAATATTTCCTGATATTTTTGAGGAATTTTGTCCCAGGCTCCTTTGTAAAAAGCTTTTAAATATTTTCCTTTGGGCTGTGTATGCAGCCCTTTTTCATGTGCTAAAAAAGGAATTTCAATAAACAGTTTTGTATAGTCATTAAAATTGCCTGTAAGCAGGCTGTCAACAGGAATCATGGAGCCATAAGAAGCGTCATGAAGGCGTCCAGGCTGGTATTTGGCGATTTCAGCCGTGATTAGTTCTACTTCTTTTTCAAAAGAAGTGTTTTTATCTATATCTACAGTTGCCAGATAATGTTCTTCTTTTTCAATTATACTGATTTCCGATAAATTTATGGTAAGTAAGGTGTTCATATCCTGACGGTGGATGCATAAGGTTTTTCTAACTGCCTGCAGATGAATGATCTGCAGGTCTAAATTTTCAATTTTTTCATCCAAAAGGCATTTTAAGTTTTCAGCGGAGCGATTTTTCATAAAATCCTGTATTTCTGCTATGGATACATCTAATTCCCGTAGAAGCAGTATGGTTTCCAGGATAGGACTTTGGTAATAGCTATAGCACCGATATCCGTTTTCAGGATTAATTGTGACAGGCTGGAACAGCCCGATTTCGTCATACCACATCAGGGTTTTTTTGTTGATGCCGTGCAAGGACGCAAACTGACCGATGGTGAGCAGCTTATTTTTTTTATCCATTGATCTGCCTTTCTGTTTAGTTTAGAAATATTTTATATATTTCTTTATTGACCGTACAGTTACTGTACGGATTATGATACTACATACAGTAACTAAATACAAGTTGAGAGGAGAAATAATTTTGGAAACCCAAAATGTATATTTAAAACCTGTTACACTTAAAAATATTTTAAAATTCGCTGTCCCTACCATTGCAATGGCAGTATTTATGTCTTTTTATACAATGGTTGACGGTTTGTTTGTGTCAAATTTAATTGGTACCAATGCATTGTCAGCCATTAATCTTACGGCACCGGTTATTCAGCTTGTTACTGCCATTTCCACCATGCTTGCAACCGGAGGAAGTGCAGTGATTATGAGGAAAATGGGAGAGCAGAAAAAGGAGGAGGCAAATGAGGATTTTACCTTTCTGATTCTGGTGAATGTTATAGTGGGGATTCTTATGTGCGGGATAGGATATAAGTTGATGAATCAGATTTTTGCAGGAATGAATCTGACACCGGATGTGGAGAGTTATTGTATATCTTATTTAGGTCATTATCTGCTGTTTACGGTGCCTATTCTGTTGATGAACAATTTCACTTTGTATATGATTGCAAGTGAAAAGGCAACCCTTTCTCTGATCTGTTCTGTAGCAGGCGGTATTTTAAACATGGTACTTGATTATGTATTTATTGCAGAATTCCATATGGGAATCAGCGGCGCGGCCATTGCTACAGGTTTGGGATATTCGGTTACAGCGGTGGTCGGAATTGTGGTATTTTGTCAAAAAAAACATCTTTTGCACTTTAAGAAGCCGGTATTCCGATTTAAGGTTCTTGTAAATGCTGCCACGAATGGCTGTTCAGAAATGGCCACCGCACTGGTTACCGGAATCATTACCATGATGTTTAACTGGACCATGCTTAAGTATGTGGGTGAGGATGGAATTGCCGCAGTTACGATTATTACATATGTGCTGATGTTTGCCAGCTCCCTGTATACGGGTTATTCCTACGGAGTGGCTCCCATGATCAGCTTTTATTATGGAGAACAAAATCATGAGAAACTGAAAAAACTGGTTTACACCAGTTTAAGGGTGATTGGAGTTATTTCGTTGATTACAATAGCAGCATCCTATGCTTTTACCAAACCACTGGTATCCGTATTTGCCCGTCCCAACAATCCGGTATTTGATTTGGCAGTGACAGGAAACAGAATATGCACGATAGCCCTTCTTTTTATAGGACTTAATATATTTGCCAGCGGGATGTTCACGGCACTTTCCAATGGTATCGTTTCAGCAGTTTTGGCTTTTTCAAGATCTTTTGTGTTTATGCTGATTACAATGATGGTACTGCCTGTATTTTTCGGCGTAAACGGAATTTGGCTGGCAACACCTGCAGCAGAGCTGATGGCCCTTGGATTATCTGCTTTTATGTTTCTAAAATATAAAAAACGGTACAACTATTAAAGAGGATATGTCTTGCCAGCCATCCTTATGTTAAATTAAATGATAAGCTGTCAGTCCACATTTTGATTTGCTAAAGGTTGAAAAATCTGGTCTATACAGTTTTTTAAAGAATGTGGAATGGAAAATTTGAAAGGATCGGAAAGATTTACTGCATGTGTACCTACGGAAGGATAAGTTTAATTGACTAAAATAGTTTGACATACAGGAACATTTTTGGTATGATGCAGAATAGGTAACAGGGAGTAGCTTGCATACTTTGGTATGTAACATATTTTCGTCAGTACAGGAAATGATTCCTCGGAATATGTTATAAGAAGCGAGACTTTTACTGCAATTTTGTGCAGGAGAAGTCTTTTTTTCTGCATTTTTAAGAGATGGAAAAGGAGAAGCATATGGGATTAAGAATTGATGAAGTCAGAAACATATATGCATCATTGCTGCATGTAAAGGAAATGAGAACGCCGGAGACTATGGATGAAAATCCGTCAGGTGGGCGTGACTGCTTTGTTTCCTCTATAGGAAATGATGATTTACTGCAAACCACTGGAAACTATGATGATCAGGGACAAATGGATGATGAGTTTGCAGTAAATCTTACAAATGAAAATGATGATCTGATTGGGGCGGCGCAATTTAGCAGTGAATATGCAGGACAGATGTTAAAAACTGTGGCAGGCTCTGAAGCAGCAGGCGCAAATTAAGTGAAAAGTCTTATTGTGCTAATTTTTTAATAAGGTTTCATATTGAAAATGACTCATGGATTTATTTAGTAAAATAACAGCGGCAAATGCGCATAAAATGCCTATGGACAGTAAAAGCCATGAGCTGATAAGAAGGATCCCCGTAAATTGTCCGATAAGCAAAAGAAGTACCGGTATCAGCAGGAAAACAGCACCCTGCTGGGCATCCTCTACGCTTTGTGCTTTTGCTGACATTCGAACGATCAATGTAATAGCGATTAATGAAATGGCAGGAGCGACCAAAAACAGAATAAAGATCCATTTGATATCCGGGAGTACGAAGCCGCCGGTTATGGTATAGGAAAGTGCTTCTACTACAACAAGCATTGCGGCAAAGGAAATGCCGGAAACAACCATGCTGATAAGGAAGGAAGCGGTGACTTTGGAGCGGAAAATCTGTTTCAGGGATAAGGGACAGTATAAAAGCGTCTCCAAAGTCCTTTTTTCTTTTTCTCCAACAAAGGAAGCAGCCGACATAACGGAAGAGGCCATAATTGGGATCATTAAAAAGAAACCGGGCAGGATGAAATTCAGCATAAGCAGTATCATACTTTGTAGGGAACTGCCGCTTTGCAGGGGCAGAGGCAGGGTTTCTAAGAGTTGAAGCAGTTCTTCCCCTTCCTCCGGCACAAAATAAAGAGTCAAAATAAAAACGGAAGGCAGGAAAATAGTCAGTACAATAGGCACTATAAGTAAAGTAGCAAACATTCGTTTGTTGGAGGTTATGCTTTGCATATCCTTTTTTATGATGGCAGCCATTTGTGTGTTCATCTGCAATTCTCCTTTCTGTTGGTAAGATGAAAATAAATGTCTTCTAAAGAAGGCAGTTTAGTGGAAATATGGTAGATATTTCCGCCGGACTCTACAATTCTGCGGGCAGTTTTGGGAACTTCTTCTTCTGATTGAATGGGAATTTCCAAAACACCTTCGGGGGTTTGATGGCAGGATAAATCCGAAGGAACACCTGTTGCTTTTATCTTCATGACGGCTCCCGAACAGACTTTAGTGCGGAGCTGGTCTAATGTTCCTTCTGCCAGCAGGCGTCCTTTATCCATAAGCCCATACCGTGTGCAGATTTCCTGTGCATAACGAAGCTGGTGGGTGCATAAAAAGACAGTTATGCCCTTTTCTTTTGCCAGATGCCTTATCATACCATGAACATTTTGTGCACTTTCGGGATCAAGTCCTGAAGTAGGCTCATCTAAAAACAAAATTTTAGGCTGATGGATCAGTGAACGCGCCAAAGAGAGACGTTGTCTCATACCGGTCGAATAAGAAAAAAGTTTTTGGTCTTTTGCCTCGGACAACTCCAGTTGATTTAAAAGTTCTAATCCCCGTTTCTGACTTTCCGATGACGAAAGCCCATAAACAGAGCCATAAAACATCAGGTTTTGAATACCTGTCAGGGAATCGTACATTTGGGCATGCTCTGTGACAACACCGCACAGGGCATGAACTTTTTCAGGCTCTTTTACCGAATCAATGGCAAAGATGCTGCAGCTGCCGCCAGTTGGCCTCAGCATACCGCCAAGAAGCTTTACGGTTGTGGTTTTTCCGGCACCATTGGGGCCGAGAAATCCGAACACTTCACCGGGAGATAAATTGATATTGACCGAATCAACGGCCTTTTTCCCTCCGGGGTAGGTTTTGGATAATTCTATTAGCGTTATTGCATTCATAATGGGGCTCCTTTCTCCCTTTCTAATCTGCGGACAATCTCCTGGAACTTTACATTGTCTGCAAGACTGGCAAATATTTGTGTGTCTGTAAGCACAGATGCAATTTCTTTCCGAACCAGGGACTCCTGTCTTGGCAGTTGATTACCCAGAGTAAGATTTTCTTTCAGCCAGTCATCAAGGAGGGTAAAGTAAGTATCTCCGTGAAGACTTAGGGGATAGATATCAGAAACTGCAAGTTTACTGTATTTTTCAAGCATAACAAGGGCTTTTTCTTCCTGTTCATGATTCATATATTCCTGCGCCAGAGAAAAATATGTGGTCAGTAAAATTGAAGGATGCAGGCTTTCCAACTGAAAACTGTCTGCAATAGACAGGATGCGGTGACTGGTTTCTTCAAAGGAAGGCTCATCCTGAACACATAGTTTTGTATAAGAGAGCAGAAGATTTAGCAATTCCAGCACACTTTGATATATCCCTGCCTGAAGAATCTGCTTTGCTTTCTGATTTTGGCCAATCATTTGATAAGCTTCAGCCAGTAAAGGCTCCGATGGCATTTTTAGTGGAATAAAATCGGATAAAAGTTCTGTCACTTCTTCTCCCCGTCCCAGTTTTAGCAGACAAAAAGCTTCCATATTAAGTGCTTGCTCTTTTAGGGAGGCGTTATCGCTTTCTTCTTTCACCCGCACAAATAGTTCCCTTGCCTCTTCCAGAACATCTATTATTTTCTTGGGAGTTTTGGCAAAGGTACAATGATTCAGATATAAGGTTCCAACTTGAAATAATAAAGGAAAACAGGAAAAATATTTTTTTGAGATTGTCCGGCAATATGCCATTACCTGATCAAATGGTTTTGTAAAAAAATCATGGGAAATTTGTTGATACAGTTTGCGGATTTCCGTGACTGTCATTTGTGGTTCATAGCCCATTAATTCATCAATGCTGATATTAAAAAAAGATGCCAGCCGGGGCAGGAGTGTAATATCAGGGTAAGTGGCGGCAGTTTCCCATTTGGAAATACAGGCTTTGGAAACTCCCATATGTGTTGCCAGTTCATCCTGAGTAATATTTTGTCTGCGGCGGTTTTCAAGAAGAATACGTCCGATATTGATTTCTTTCATAGTAGATTACCTGATCCTTTCCGGATAATTTATCTGGAGCTGTTATAAATTATTATAGGCAGATGACAAGAAAAATACAATGGACAGTCAGGCAACTATAGTTAAAAAAGTTTCCTTACAGGCAACTTTCCTGTTTTTCATAAAGGACGCTATTTTATCGTATTATTGTAATGTGGCAGGTTGTATGCTATAATTCTTGCGTTAGCATTATATGAAAAAGGAGTATATTATGAAAAATAAATTCAGAACGTTGATGGTTTTTCTTTTTGTGATTTTACTGGCCGGCTGCGGAGAAAAAGAAGAAGCTGAGATTGTTAATGAGGCGGAAAATATGGAAAATTCCGGTGCGGTGGCAGAAGAGCCAGCCCGGCAGATCATTTTTACTGGACAGGACATAGAGGGAAATGAAATTTCATCTGATATTTTTTCAAAATCAAAGCTTACTATGGTTAATGTGTGGGCAACTTACTGTAATCCCTGCTTAAGCGAAATGCCTGAGCTGGGGGAACTGGCCGGTGCTTATGAGGAAGAAGAATTTCAGGTGATCGGAATTATTAGTGATGTGATGGATACTGCAGATCAGAAAACCATTGACATGGCAAAAGAACTGATTACACAGACTGAGGCGGATTATCCTCATCTGGTTTTAAACGAGTCTGTTTATTTTGCTCTTTTAACGGATGTTGCCGTAGTACCAACCACCTTTTTTATTGATGAAAACGGTGTGGTTCTGGATACGGTGCTGGGAGCCATGAACCGTTCCGGATGGGAGGAAAAGATCAATGAGCTTTTGGAGAAGGAGTAGACAGCATTTGTGGATTGCTGGTGTGATGGCAGGAATACTCTTCCTGTGTCTTGGGGCTGTGAACGGGCAGTTTCCCATTATCTGGAAAAAAGCAGTGATGATCTGCATGGAATGTATTGGAATAGGATAAGATAATGAAAAGAATTCGGCTTGTGGTACAGCTTCTTTTTACAATAGTTACAAATGGATATTTATATGGATTTCTTAACGGGAAAATATATAGAGGAAATCTTAAGTATGTGTGTGTGCCCGGACTGAACTGCTATTCCTGTCCGGGAGCAGCAGCCTCCTGCCCGATTGGTGCGCTTCAGGCACTGCTGAATCAAAGGGGATTTCAGATTCCCTTTGGTGTGCTTGGTTTTTTATTTTTATTTGGCAGTCTGATGGGGCGGTTTGTATGCGGATGGCTGTGCCCTTTCGGGCTGGTACAGGATCTTCTCCATAAAATTCCTGTTTTTCGGAAAATTAAAAGGCTGCCTTTTCATCATGTACTTAAATATGGAAAGTATGCAGTCCTTATTTTGTTTGTGGGAGTTGGCTCAGTGTTTTTGTTTGGCGGTTTTGCCAAGGTTCCGGCATTTTGCAAGTATATATGTCCTTCCGGAACATTTTTTGGGGCTTTGCCGCTTCTTGCCGTAAATGAATCTTTGCGCAGTCAGATTGGCGGCTTGTTTTTCTGGAAAGCATCATTAATGATCTTTATTCTGTTTCTTTCTGTGAAATGTTATCGGCCATTTTGTCAATATTTATGTCCTTTGGGGGCAGTTTACGGATTATTTAACCGTTTCAGTCTTGTGCAGATTCATTGGGAAAAAGATATATGCATTTCCTGTGGGGCATGTGAGCGGGCGTGTCCGGTGGCTTTATCAAAAATGGAAATTTCATGTTCATCGGAATGCATCCGGTGTGGAAGATGTGTAGAGGCTTGTCCTGTAAAATGCCTTCATTTTTCGGCTGGCAGCCACAGTTCTGACAAGTCAGGAAAATCATGTCAGAATTTTTAATTATTTATTATGGAAAATAATATTTGAGGGATTGATTATGGAAAATGGGAGAAAAAAATTTATAATCTGGCCGGTAATTACTTTTGCAGTGGCAGTTATTATTTTGGGAATTATTTCTACAAATTACTTTTCATTTTTAGAGACACAGCTTTTTGAAGAGCGAAAAAATTATATAGAGGAGTTTACGGGAAAAACTGCAGAAATCATGGATGGTGTTATTAGCAGTTCATGGCAGCAGCTTTTAGCCTGTGAACATATTATTGATATAGAAGAAATTACATCTCAGGACCAGCTGTTTGATGTGCTGGCATCTACTTCGGATTTTATTGATGAGAATAGTTCCCTTGTAATTGCAATTGATAAAAGTGCAGATTACTATTCTTCTGATGGTGAAACAGGAAGCTGGAGTTATAAAGAGCACCTGGAGATAGAAACGGATAAAATGCGGTTAATGGCGGTTAAACTGCCTCATAAGACGGATATGTTTTATTTCTTTTGTTTAAAGAAGATGGAAAATCCCATACTGCTCCAGGATGGACGTAAGGAAATTACCCATCTTGCAATTGCAGTGGATTTGGAGAAGATGAAGGACAAATTTTCCGTAAAAGGTTTTGGAAACCGCTGCTATGGTTATCTGGTAAACGAGGACGGAAGAAGACTTTATGAATATAATTATGAGGAAGATTTTATAGAAGGAGACAATATTTTAAATGCATTTAACAATCTTGAAGTGATAAATGGAGGGACTTATGAGAATTTTTTGAAGGAATTGAAGCAGGGAAATTCATCGGCGCTGGAGTTTGTCTATGAAGATGAAACAGGAAAAAGAGAAAATTGGTTTGTTGCGAATGCTGTTATCACGTCTGCAGACGGACATATTTTGCTGTTTATGCCTACCAGTGTATTGGGAGCAAGTTCCAGTATGCTGCTTGAGAGAACTTTAAGATTTTTTATTCTTGTTTCAGTGGTTTTTCTTGCGCTGGTAGTAATTATAATTGTAGTTATTATGATTTCAAAAGCAAATAAAAAGCTGATGTATCAGAAGGATGAAACAAATAAAATGCTGCTGACAGCAGCAGAGGAAGCGAACAGTGCTAATCAGGCTAAAAGTGATTTTCTCTCGCACATGAGCCATGATATCCGGACGCCTATCAACGGCATTATGGGAATGACGGACATTGCTTTAAAAAATATCAATAATCAGGATAAAGTTTTGGACTGCCTGAATAAGATCAGCGGCTCTTCCCAGCACTTACTGGGGCTTATTAATGATGTGCTGGATATGAGCCGTATTGAATCAGGAAAAACAAAAGTCAATTATGAAAGATTTGATATTAGAATGTGTATTGATAATTGTGTCTCTATTATTGGAGGCCAGCTTGTAACCCGGGATATAGAGCTGATTAAGGAAGTAGAGGAGTTTAAACATCCTCATTTGATTGGAGATGAACTGCATTTAAGGCAGGTTTTCATAAACATTCTTGGAAACTCAGTTAAATTTACACAAGATGGCGGAAAAATATATTTTAAGGCCAGAGAAATGGAGTATAAAGATGAAAGAGTGCTTTTCCAATTTGAACTGGCAGATACAGGAATAGGAATGAAGGAGGAATTTCTTCCCCACTTGTTTGATCCTTTTGCCCAGGAAGATGACGGTATGAGAACCACATATAAAGGTACCGGACTGGGGATGTCTATCACAAAGAAATTTATTGATCTGATGGGCGGAACAATAGAGGTTAAAAGCAAATATAATGTTGGAACAAAATTTGTGATTGAGATTTGGATGGATGTGGATCAAAATGCAAAGGAAAATGATCCCAAAGCAGATATGCACATTGATCTGACAGGGATGAAGGTTTTGCTGGTGGAGGATATTGAACTGAACATGGAGATTGCCCGCTGCATTTTGGAGGAAGAAGGTGCTGTGGTAACGCCGGCAATGAACGGACAGGAGGCAGTAGATGCTTTTTCCAGTAATCCGGAAGGAACCTTTGACATGATTGTCATGGATATTATGATGCCGGTGATGGATGGGATTACAGCCACAAAAATAATCCGGAAAATGGAGCGGCCGGATGCAAAAACGATACCAATTGTGGCGATGACGGCTAATGCCTATGATGAAGACATTCGTAAAACACGTGAGGCTGGAATGAATGCACATTTGTCAAAGCCGATTGATGTGGATGTGGTTTTAAGAACCTTAGCCGGATTTTATTCTACTTCTGGGAAAGAACCCAAAGAAGCAAAACTTGCCGGAATGAAAATTTTGCTGGCAGATGATGTTGATTTAAATCTGGAAATTGCCAAAACCATTTTGGAGGAGTGGAATACGGTTGTTACAACAGCCACAAATGGCAAAGAGGTAGTAGATCTTTTTAGTGGGAACCAGGAAGGTACGTTTGATGTGATCCTGATGGATGTGCATATGCCGGTTATGGATGGCCTTAAGGCTGCAAAGACTATTCGGGCGATGAAGCGGCCGGATGCGGCCCAAATACCGATTTTTGCAATGACTGCAGATGTGTATGAGGAGGACATCAGGGAGACTAAGGAGGCAGGAATGAATGGACATTTAAAGAAACCTCTGCATGCAGAAGAAATATTGTGGGCTCTTTTAGAGGTTAAGCATTGATAAAAAGTTTTGGTAATGGCGGGAAAGCTATTCCCCCGCGTATCGGCCATAAAAGGAGATCATCATGCAGATTCAGGGAGATTATTCTTATTCAAATAATAACTATGAGCATAAGCACACGCATCATATCACAAAGTGTCTGCACGAAGAAGGACATGGACGACAGACGGCGGCAGCGGCAGGCATGAAAAGCGACAGCCTTTCTGTGCAAAGTGCCAAGCAGGAAGCCGAACAGGAACCTCTTAATCTTTATGAGACTGCCAGGAAGATCACAGAAGGGGATAAAAAGGGTACAAGCTTTTTAAAGGGAATTTGGGATGCCATGGGAGACGAAACGCAAAATGGCAGTCTCAAAACCACTTTATCTATAGGACGCCGCGGGTTCATCAGGCAAAGGGCGGCGGCTGCCGTATCAGCAGCGGTCAGTCTTGTTATTCCTTCCGGAATGATTAACAGCCTGGAAAACGTGAAAGAAAAAATAAAGACAGGAACGAGAAGAATATTAAAACGTTTAGGAAGAAAAGAAGAAGCTTTTACTGCGCTTACGGATACAAAAGAGAATTTTACGGGACGCAGGGAGGACGGGCGGAAGTCTGGCGGACATAAGGAGAAGGGAACCAGAATGAAGCCGGAATCTATTTCGACTGCCGGAATGCAGGACAGCCACTTAATGGATTCCTACAGTAAAACAGGCGCATACTGCCGCCTGAATGAGAACCTGACATATCAGAAAAAAGGCACATTGGAAAAACAGGGTGCAGGCAGGCCGAAAGATGAATAAATGCTTGATAAACCTTATTGGAAACGGTATACTTAACTTATTATATAGAAAGGAATTATTTGGGAGAGGGTTATGGGTTACGAGGCAGTATCTTACGATAAAAGAATTAAAGAAAATATTAGAAATTATACATTATCTAATTTATATGATATGGAAATGATAAAGAAATATTTTTTGAATCTGGCCGAAATGCTGGAGATAAATATTCTTCTTACCAATCGTCACGGAGAAAAGGAAATTGTAATTGGTGACAGCTTTTTAGGCTTTCATCCAAATACAGCAGAAGAGCCAGGACGTAAAATACGCATTCAAAATCATACCGTTGGCCATCTTTACATAAAGGAGCTGGGCAGTGGCGGTGATGAACAACTTTTGAATGATATGATAGATAGTACACTGGAATTGCTTATGCAGTTGGGAAGAGAAGGATATCTTCATAGGGAAAGCAGTATTTATGTGGAAGAATTGGAAAAGCAGTTGGAAGATAAACGGCGTGTAAGCAGTCAGAATGAACGGGAAGACATACTTACCGGAGTATATAATAAAATTTATTTTGAAAGCCGGATGAATATTATAGACAGGTCGCTGGTGGTTCCGGTGGCAGCTATTAATGTGAATATTAATGACTGGAAGTTTGCCAACGACCATTTTGGAGATGAAGAAAGCGACAGACTGATAAGGATTGTGGCAGATCTGATAAAGAAGGAAGCAAAACCGGAATATGTCATAGGAAGAATTGACGGAGATGTGTTTGGGGTTTTAGTGCCTATGCCGGAGGATGGAGAAGTGGAAGATTTTGTGGAACGTCTGCGAAGAGATTGTGATACATACGAAGATCCTAAGCTGGCTCCCTCGGTGGCAATTGGCGTGGTACATAAAACTAATACAGAGGAATTGCTGGAAGATAAGCTCTCAGACGCAGAATATGAAATGTTTAATAATAAATTTGAGGTTAAAAATGCTCCCGGATATCAGGAGCGGCTCAGAAAGGGAATTAATTAAGAGAACCGGAAACGGTTCTCTTTTGTGGTAAAAATAAACAAATTATTAAATCGTTGTCATAAGTCAAAAATGAGAAAATAAAAGAAAAATAAAGATAAAGAGAGAAAATAAAAGAAAAAATAGTAGAATACGGTTGTAATACCATTTGCAAAGCTGTGCATATAAAACTAATATATGTTTTAGTGATTAGCACTCAATACATATGAGTGCTAACAAGAAGAAAAAGCAAAAGACAATTATAGAGCAAAAAATAAAGGAGGCATTTAAAATGAAGTTAGTACCATTAGCAGACAGAGTTGTATTAAAGCAGTTAGTTGCAGAGGAAACTACTAAATCAGGTATCGTTCTGCCTGGACAGAATAAGGAAAAACCTCAGCAGGCAGAGGTAATCGCAGTAGGCCCCGGCGGAGTGGTAGAGGGCAAGGAGATCAAAATGGAAGTTAAGGCAGGAGATCAGGTTATTTACTCTAAATATGCCGGAACAGATGTTAAGATCGACGAAGAAGAATTTATTATTGTAAAGCAGAGTGATATTCTGGCAGTAATTCAGTAACAGATTTTTATAAAAGAAAAATATATTAGGAGGCAGATAACAATGGCAAAAGAAATCAAATATGGCGCAGAAGCGCGTGCAGCACTTGAATCAGGTGTAAATCAGCTGGCGGATACCGTTAGAGTAACTTTAGGACCGAAAGGAAGAAATGTAGTTTTAGATAAATCCTTTGGCGCTCCCCTTATCACAAATGATGGTGTTACCATTGCAAAGGAAATTGAGCTGGAAGATGCTTTTGAAAACATGGGTGCACAGCTTGTAAAGGAAGTTGCAACCAAGACCAATGATGTGGCTGGTGATGGTACCACTACAGCTACCGTACTTGCTCAGGCAATGGTAAATGCAGGCATGAAGAATCTGGCAGCAGGCGCTAATCCTATTATTTTAAGAAAAGGAATGAAGAAGGCAACTGATATTGCTGTGGAAGCAATTGCAAAAATGAGCTCAAAGGTGAATGGAAAAGAGCATATTGCAAGAGTGGCAGCAATTTCAGCAGGAGATGATGAAGTAGGACAGTTAGTTGCAGACGCAATGGAAAAGGTATCCGGAGATGGTGTTATTACCATTGAAGAAAGCAAGACCATGCAGACAGAGCTTGATCTGGTAGAAGGTATGCAGTTTGACAGAGGATACATTTCCGCATATATGGCTACAGATATGGATAAGATGGAAGCTGTTCTTGAAAATCCTTATATTTTGATTACAGACAAGAAAATTTCCAATATTCAGGAAATTCTGCCTTTGTTAGAGCAGATCGTTCAGTCTGGTGCAAAGCTTTTAATTATTGCTGAGGATGTGGAAGGAGAAGCACTTACCACTTTGATTGTAAATAAACTGCGTGGCACATTTAATGTGGTAGCTGTTAAGGCTCCTGGCTATGGTGATAGAAGAAAAGCTATGCTGGAAGACATTGCAATCCTTACAGGCGGCCAGGTGATCAGCGAAGAACTTGGTCTTGACTTGAAAGAAACCACAATGGATCAGTTAGGACGTGCAAAATCTGTTAAGGTTCAAAAGGAAAATACCGTTATCGTTGACGGAGAAGGTGACAAGTCTGCAATTACTGCAAGAATCAATCAGATCAAAGGGCAGATCGAAGAGACCACATCTGATTTTGATAGAGAAAAATTACAGGAAAGACTTGCAAAGCTGGCAGGCGGTGTAGCTGTTATCCGTGTAGGCGCTGCAACTGAAACAGAAATGAAAGAAGCAAAACTGCGTCTGGAGGATGCTCTTGCAGCAACCAGGGCAGCAGTAGAAGAAGGAATTATCTGTGGAGGCGGTTCTGCTTATGTTCATGCAGCTAAGGAAGTTGTAAAACTTGCAGATACCCTGGAAGGTGATGAAAAGACAGGTGCACAGATCGTCTTAAAGGCACTGGAAGCTCCTTTATATCATATTGTTGCAAATGCAGGCCTTGAAGGAAGCGTGATTATCAATAAAGTAAGTGAGTCTGAGGTTGGCGTTGGATTTGACGCTTTGAAGGAAGAATATGTGGATATGGTAACCGCAGGCATCCTTGATCCTGCCAAAGTTACAAGAAGCGCACTTCAGAATGCAACAAGTGTTGCATCCACTCTTCTTACCACAGAGTCTGTTGTTGCAAACATTAAAGAAGATGCACCTGCAATGCCTACAGGCGGTGGAATGGGCGGTATGATGTAAAACTCTAATCTGAATAACAGAGTGTTTTAAACAGGTATGCAAAAATGATGCATACCTGTTTTGTAATTTGGGAAAACTTGTAAGAGCATTCGTTGACGAAATATACAAAAAAATATATAATATCATAATATATGAATAAAAGCGTATATTTAATGCATCTAAAGGTGTGAGAACATGACGGAAGAAAAAGATACGAAACAGACGAAAAATGAAGTGGTATTTGACGATGGCAGGATAGAAGCCATTCAGGAATTTCAAAGTCCCCAGCAATTATACAGGGACTTGATTTTGCGTGTCCATAAATATCATCCTTCTGATGATATTACATTGATTGAAAAGGCATATCATTTGGCAGAGAGGGCTCATAAGGATCAGGTGCGCAAATCAGGGGAACCCTATATTATTCATCCATTATGTGTGGCGATTATTCTGGCAGATTTAGAGATGGATAAGGAAACTATTGCAGCAGGGCTTTTGCATGATGTGATAGAAGACACTATTATGACCGAGGATGAGATCAAGGAGCAGTTCGGCAGTGACGTTGCTCTTTTGGTTGACGGAGTGACAAAGCTGGAACAACTGCAGTTTTCCAATGAAAGCGGAGATAAGGCTTTAGACCGTTTTGAAATGCAGGCGGAAAATCTGCGTAAGATGTTTCTGGCAATGGCAAGGGATATCAGAGTGATCATTATTAAGCTGGCTGACCGTCTCCACAACATGAGGACGCTGAAATATAAAAGTTTGGAGAGTCAGCAGAGAATTGCAAAAGAGACGATGGAGATCTATTCCCCTATTGCCCAGAGGCTTGGAATTTCAAAGATTAAAGTGGAGCTGGATGATCTGTCTTTAAAATATTTGGAGCCAGAAGCCTACTATGACCTTGTAGATAAAATTGCAGTACGCAAAAGCGTGCGTGAGAAATATATCCAGAATATTGTGGATGAGGTTAGTGTGCATATTAAAAATGCAGGTATTAAGGCGCAGATCGATGGACGTGTTAAACATTTTTTCAGTATTTATAAAAAAATGAAAAATCAAAATAAAACTATCGACCAAATTTATGATTTGTTTGCGGTCAGAATTATTGTGGATACGGTGAAGGATTGCTATGCCGCTTTGGGAGTGATTCATGAAATGTATAAGCCTATACCGGGGCGGTTTAAAGATTATATCGCCATGCCCAAGGCAAATATGTATCAATCCCTTCATACCACCCTGATTGGAAACAACGGGCAGCCATTTGAGATACAGCTTCGAACTTATGAAATGCATAAAGCAGCGGAATATGGGATTGCCGCCCACTGGAAATATAAGATTGCCTCTGACGGAAAGAAAATAGAAGATTCGGAAGAAGAAAAGCTTTCATGGTTGCGCCAGATTTTAGAGTGGCAGCAGGATATGTCTGACAATAAGGAGTTTATGAATCTGTTAAAAAGTGACTTGGACCTTTTTTCAGACAGCGTATACTGTTTTACCCCTACAGGGGAGGTGAAGAATCTTCCGGCAGGCTCTACGCCTATTGATTTTGCTTATAACATTCACAGTGCGGTGGGAAATAAAATGATCGGCGCAAGAGTAAACGGAAAGCTGGTAACGATTGATTATGAGATCAAAAACGGTGACCGTATTGAGATCATGACTTCCCAGAATTCAAAGGGGCCCAGCAGGGACTGGCTGAATGTGGTGAAAAGCACTCAGGCAAAAAATAAGATTAATCAATGGTTTAAAAATGAATTTAAAGAAGAAAATATTGTTAAGGGCAAAGATCTTTTAAATCTGTACTGTCGGGCAAAGGGCATTAATATTTCAGAACTGATGAAGACAGAATATATGGAAGCCATCAAAAACAAATATGGTTTCAGAGACTGGGATTCCGTACTTGCAGCAGTAGGACATGGCGGCTTAAAAGAAGGACAGATTATTAACCGGATGATGGAGCTTTATGAAAAAGCCCATAAAAAGGAAGTGACTGATCAGGAAATATTAGCAGCAGTTGCCGAAAATGAAGCGGCAAGAAGGGCAGTTCAGATTAAGTCAAAGAGTGGAATAGTGGTAAGAGGAATTCATGATCTGGCTGTGCGCTTTTCCAAATGCTGTTCTCCGGTGCCGGGGGATGAGATTGTAGGCTTTATTACCAGAGGCCGGGGAATTTCCGTTCATAGAACGGACTGCATCAATATTATTAATCTCCCGGAGGAAGAAAGGGAGCGCCTTATAGATGCAGAATGGGAAGGCTCGCCTGACGAAGTGTCAGGTGAAAAGTATCTTGCGGAGATTAAAATATTTGCAAATAACCGAAACGGCCTTCTTGCAGACATTACCAGAGCCCTTACTGAAAAAAATATTGATATTATTTCCCTGAATACAAGAGTAAACAAGCAGGGGACAGCAACAATGGCAACTGCCTTTGAGATCAGTAACAGGGAAGAACTCAATCACATTATAGATAAGATCAGATCCATTGAGAGTGTGATCGACATTGAAAGAACTACAAGCTAAGCTTTACGGAATAAGGAAGCATTGTGAAAAGCAAATTTTTCAAAAGCAGCTTTGTACCTGCACTTTAAAGTTTGCAGGACAATGAAAGGATTAGAGGATTGTTATGGCAGATATAAAGATAGGAAGAATTGTTTTGGGCGTATGTCAGACAAATTGCTATTTTGTTTATGAGGAAGGAAAGCAGGAAGTAATTGTTTTTGATCCTGCTGACAAGGGAGAGTATATTTTTAACGGGTTAAAGGATAAGGGTTTTTCCGTAAAAGCAATATTTTTAACACATGGCCACTTTGACCATATCTGGGGTGTGGAGGAATTAAGAAAACTTTCAGGAGCCAGCGTATATGCGTATGAAGGTGAGCAGGAGGTTTGTGAAAGCCCTGCACTTAATGTTTCACAGGATACAGGAAGGCCTTGTATGGTAAAGGCTGATGTGTATGTAAAAGACGGAGAAGAAATTACAATTGCAGGAATGACCTTCCGCCTGATTGCCACCCCTGGGCATACCAAGGGAAGCTGCTGCTATTATTTTGAAGAGGATAAGCTTTTAATTAGTGGAGATACTTTATTTCAGGAATCGGTAGGAAGAACGGATCTGCCTACAGGCAGTATGAGTACATTAGTACGCTCCGTCAAGGAAAAACTATTGTCTCTTCCAGAGGATGTAAAAGTGTATCCCGGACATGGTGAGGCTACAAGCATTGGATATGAAAAAGCATACAATCCGTTTTTGTGAAAGGAGCCAAAATGAGGAAAAAAGGAATACTGTTGATTGCAGGAATGGTGCTTTGCATTATTTGTACAGCGTGTGGGAACAAAGAAGAATTAGATGAGTCAAAAGTGGAAGCACTTTCACCTACACCGGTACCGGAAGCATCACCGTCGCCAACGCCGGAGGGTTTTCCGGTTGTCTCAGACCGGGAAGTGGTTGATGGGCAGATGCAGAGCTACTTAACCGGTGAATGGAAAGATGAGAGTGTTGTTACAAGACGTCCCATTGCAGTTATGATTCCAAATAATTCTCCGGCTATGCCTCAGTATGGTATTTCAAAAGCAAGCATTATTTATGAGGCTCCGGTGGAAGGACGTATTACAAGACTGATGGCTGTAGTTGAGGACTTTGACGATTTAGAGCGCATTGGACCGGTAAGAAGCAGCAGGGATTATTTTTTGTATGTTGCCATGGGATATGAGGCGGTTTACTGCAACTGGGGACTGGCAAGGCCCTATGTGGAAGAGTTGATTAACAGGGATACGGTTCAAAATATCAGCGCCGCTGTGGAAGGTATTTATAATCCTGCTCATGAGGCATTTGACCGGGTGAAGCGTCCCGGGTATGCTACAGAATTTACAGGTTATTTATTTATAGAAGGAATGCTTAAGGCTGCGGAAAGGCTGAAATATGACTGGGAGTATGATAAAGCTTATGTACCGCCCTTTACCTTTGCAGATGAAGAAGTAAGGGCAGAGGAAAATTATGAAGATGCCAAAGAGGCATCTGCGATTTACCCTGGCGGGCAGAGTGGAAATCAGGGTGGATATGGTGCATATACGCCTTACTTTGAGTATAATGAAAAGGATCATCTGTATTATAGATTTCAAAATGGGAAAGAGCAGATTGATGAAATGGATGGAAGCCAGCTTGCTGTGTCCAATGTGGTATTCCAATATTGCCATGGCGAAGTAAGAGACTCCCATGATTATCTTGCATTCGGGGTTCATGGCGAAGGCGATGCCATTGTTTTTACAGGTGGAAAAGTTATCAAGGGTAGATGGGAGCGGTATGATGGGGATGCAACACCGGCTAAGTTCTATGACCAGAATGGGGACGAGATCATCTTTAACCAAGGTAAAACCTGGATTTGCAATATCTGGGAAGAATATGGCGAGTTTGTAGATTATAAATAATGTAAGGATGTGAGAAGCGAAAGGAACACCTGTGGTTTACAATCACAGGTGTTTTGTGTATAATAGCATTTGTGGATACAACCATATAAAGTGTTTCTGAACATTGAAAACCAAATAAAATAATGATACTGTCATTGTTTCCCTATCTAGCGCCAGACCTTTTTAGATAAAAGGTTAACGAGGAAAAGAGTGATCGAAAATTCGGCGGATGCTCTTTCGTACCGGCTCCGGTGCGGGATATACCGGCAAATATGCAGGTGACTGCAAAACAAATACGGTATAACGGAGTTTAAAGTGAAATGTAATGGAAAGCCCAAAGTGTACAGGACGGGGCACAGGGCATAAAATATAGATATGGAAAGATGAGGGAAACAACAATGTGTGGAATTATTGGATATACGGGAAAAGGTGACGCGAAGGAGATCATGCTGGATGCACTGGAGCTTTTAGAATACAGAGGATATGACAGTGCCGGGATTGCCCTTTTAAAGGATGGAAAGACGCAGACTGTAAAACGTGCGGGAAGAGTAAAGGATTTACGGAGTTTTTGCGCCCGAATAAATCCGGAGGGACAATGTGGGATCGGTCATACCAGGTGGGCAACGCATGGAGGCGTGTGCGATGAAAATGCCCATCCTCACCGGTTTGGCAATGTAACGCTGATACATAACGGCATTATAGAGAATTACAGGGAATTGATTGATAAATATGCGCTGGGAGGCAGTCTTGCCTCTGAGACGGACAGCGAGGTAGTGGCAGCAGTGCTTCAGCATTTTTATCAGGGCGATCCTTATTCGGCTATTCGAAGAACAGTGCTGAAGCTGAAAGGTACATTTGCTCTTGCAATCATGTTTGATGATCAGCCTGATCAGATATTTGCAGTTAGAAATGTAAGTCCCATTGTAGTGGCGGCTACGGCAGACGGTGCTATTTTATCTTCTGATGTGGCGGCGATTGTACCCTTTACAACAGATTATTTTGTGATGCCTGAACTTCATGTGGTATGTTTAAAACCTGATAAAATTGAAATGTATGATTTGTCAGGAGATCAGGCAAAGATCGACTGGCTTAAGGTTGACTGGGATGTAAGCCGCAGCGGAAAAGGAGGATATCCTTTTTATATGGAAAAGGAAATCATGGAGCAGCCCCAGGTGATCGGGGAAACTATATTGCCCAGGGTAAAAAATGATTTGCCGGATTTCTCGGAGGAAGGTATCCCTGATTTTGTTCTTGCCGATTGTAAGCGGATTTGTGTGATTGCTTGTGGAACAGCCATGCATGCGGGATTGGTTGGAAAAAGTCTGATTCAGTCAATGATCGGCATTCATGTAGATGTGGTAATGGCATCTGAGTTTATGTATAATGATCCGGTGGTTGATAAGGATACGCTGGTGATTGCAATTTCTCAGTCTGGTGAAACTATTGATACCCTTGAGGCACTTAAATTTGCCAGAAAATGTGGATCGCCCAGCATTTCAATTGTAAATGTAAGAGGGGCGTCTATTGCACGTGCCAGTGAATATGTGATCTATACCAATGCCGGACCGGAGATTGCAGTGGCCAGCACCAAGGCCTATACAACACAGCTTGCCGTGTTATACCTGATCACAGCGCGGATGGCGTTGTCGAGAGGCATTTGGGATGGAGAAAAAGCAAAAGCTTTTATGGGAGAATTGCTTCGGGTTCCTGAAGTTATTGAAAAGGTGCTTGGGACAAAGGAAGAAATTCACCGTCTTGCAGGGTGCATTATTAATGCACGGGATGTGTTTATGATAGGCAGGGGACTTGATTACTCCATTTTGCTGGAGGGTTCCTTAAAGCTGAAAGAAGTCTCTTATATTCATTCAGAAGCCTATGCATCAGGAGAATTAAAACATGGGACGATTGCACTGATTACGGAAGATACACCGGTGATTGCGGTGGTAACCCAGGAAAAGCTAAAAAGCAAAGAGCTTTCTAATATCAGGGAGGTCCAGTCAAGAGGTGCAAGGGTGGTACTGCTTATAAAGGAGGGCGAGACGCTGAATGAAGGAAGGCAGTGGAGCTGTGTATACAGACTTCCTGTAATGGAAGATCCTTTTATGGTAATGCCTGCATCTGTAGTTCTGCAGTTAATTGCTTATTATGTGTCACTGGATAAGGGACTGGATGTGGATAAACCGAGAAACCTTGCAAAGGTGGTAACAGTAGAATAAAATAAATGATATACAGAAAGAAAAGTAAGGGAACAATGACAGAATGAAACACGAAAATTGTATTGTAGTAACTGTAAATGAGGCAGGATTTGAGTATGATATTCACTCTCTGGTGAAAGCTTTTTATCCTGCCTGTGACGTGAAGGTAGTGTTGCCTTTTCAGAATGGGGAAAATAAAGAAAATATTGAAAACGATAGCTCAAGTCTGGGACTGCCGGGTTTGAATATCGAATTTACCAAGGATGCTATTTTACTTTCTCTGATAGACGGAGAAAATGGAAGGGCTTCTTTTGGTGCAAAAAAAATTAAAATTACCCATGATATGCCAAGACCTCAGGTGAAAAATTGCTTAAAACAACTTATTTATGCGGAGCTTTCACAGTACACCGGAAAAGAACTTCCATGGGGAACTCTGACTGGCATTCGTCCTACCAAAATTCCAATGAGTATGTTGGAAGAGGGGCAGACGGATACTGACATTATGAAATACATGAAAGATACTTACTTCATTAGTGAAAAGAAGGGGGAACTGGCGATCCAGATTGCCAGAAGGGAAAAAGCGTTGCTGGAAACCCTGCACTATGAGGACGGATACAGTCTTTATATTGGGATTCCATTTTGTCCTACTACCTGTTTATATTGTTCTTTTACATCTTACCCTATTTTTTCATGGAAAAAAAGGATAAGTGAATATCTGGATGCTTTGGAGAAGGAAATTGTTTTTATTGCAGATTACTACAAAGATAAAGTTCTGGATACCATTTATATTGGCGGAGGAACACCTACAACCTTGGAAGCCGGGGAACTTTCAAGGCTTCTTGAAAAGGTTAATTGCAGCTTTGATCTTTCTCATATAAAAGAATTTACGGTGGAAGCAGGACGGGCCGACAGTATAACACTGGACAAGCTGAAAGTGCTGAAGAAGGCCGGCGTCACACGTATCTCAGTCAATCCTCAAACCATGAAACAGCAGACACTTGATATTATTGGAAGAAAACATACGGTGGTTCAGGTGAAGGAGGCATTTGCCCTTGCAAGAGAGGCGGGATTTACAAATATAAATATGGATCTGATTTTAGGATTGCCGGGGGAGGCAAAAGAAGATGTAAGAAACACTATGGAGGAGGTGTTAAGATTAAATCCGGACAGCTTGACAGTGCATTCTCTGGCTATTAAACGTGCTTCAGGACTGAACAGATGGATAGAGGAAAACGGTATTTCAGCACTAACTAATACAGATGAAATGATGGAGATTACAGCAAATGGTGCAGCCAGTATGGGGATGGTTCCTTATTATCTGTACCGTCAGAAGAATATGGCCGGAAACTTTGAGAATGTGGGTTATGCCAGAGATGGAAAATTTGGTATATATAATATTTTGATCATGGAGGAGAAACAGACCATTGCAGCATTAGGCACTGGAAGTATTACCAAAAGGGTTTTTAAGGATGGAAGAATTGAGAGGTGTGATAATGTGAAAGATGTTAATCTCTACATTGATAAAATAGATGAAATGATCATGCGGAAAAGGAGGCTTCTTTAAAAAATGCAAAATAAAGTTAATAAATAGATTAATATCTACAAACCAAATATGGTATTGACGCATGGAACACAATGATAGATAGTCAAATATAGGTCTTAGATAGGCAAAGTACAATTGCGTAAAATGATTCATAGTACTAAAGATAATTCGCGGGGAAATTTGTTCATGCGCAAGAGTTATGAAGAATTTTTACATAGGTTAAGTCAATATAGATTGTACTTAAATATGACTCAGGAAGATATTGGCAGTGTACTTGGAATTACTCAAAGTCAGTTTAGTAAAATGGAACTAGGGAAAACGATAGTGCCTTACAAAAGCCTAAAATGTCTTATGAAAGAAGGATGGGACATTGATTTTCTTATGACTGGGAAAGAGTTCGTGCGAAAAGAGTCAGAACTGGTCAGCCTGATTAAAAATGCCGAAGAAGAACACAAACCGGAGCTTTTATATGCAGTGGCATGGCTCTTGGAACAGGGGATATTTAGAAACAATTCTGATTTGAGTTTTGAAACCAGGTGTGAACTGGAGGTTTTAAAAATTCGGGCAACTGGATGCCATTCGGAGTCTGTTTTGTATGAGGTTAGAAAAATCTTCGGGATTTCTCAAGTTCCAATGGCTGAAAAACTGGGAGTAAATATTAAAAAGTATCGAATGCTGGAAAAAAGAAAATCTGATCCTGACGCAGAGCTTTTAATTCGTATTTATGAAGTAACAGGATGTAAACCTAGTTTGTTGATTGACTTAGGTAATGTTGATAATGTAATTATTGATGATCTGTGGCAGCAGATCGAGTATTCTGCTCAAAAAAAGATACTAATGTTATCAAAGCAGATACTCTGGTTTCTAAAGACGTAAGGAAAAATTATGGAAAAACACGTATTGATAGTAGAAGATAATAAAATTCAAATGGAAATGTTAAAAAAGATTGTTCAGGAGGTGAATCCCGGAGCAGTAGTTTATACTGCTGAAGATGTAAATAAGGCATACCAAATTCTTCTTGAGAATACAATCGATGTATTTTTAGTGGACATTATACTGGATACAACCAAACCGGGAGATATTTCAGGTATTAAATTAGTTGAAAATATCAGAGGCATATCAAAATATTTGTTCACGCCTGTATTGTTTGTCACATCACTGGAAGATACCACTAATTATGCATATACAGATTTAAATTGTTTAGGCTATGTGGAAAAGCCTTTTAATCCTGATATTGTAAAGCAATTGATAGAAAGGGCATTAAACTTTGCCACTGCAAGGAATCAGGATGCAACTTTTTGTTTTAGAAAAGATGGAATTTTGTATCCGATTAAGGTTCGGGATATTTTGTATATAGAAAGCATGAACCATGTGGTAACAATACACCTGGTAAATGAAGGAACGTTGACAGTTCCTTATAAACCTTGTAAAAATATCCTTGAAGAGATTGATACGGATTGTCTGATCAGATGCAGCAGAAATGTGATTGTTAATAAAAATCATATTACCTGTGTAGATACGGCAAACAGATATATTACCCTAAAAGGCATAGAGGAGCAGATTGAGATCGGAATTACCTACAAGAAAAAGGTATTAGCGGAGTTTGGGTTATGATTACGAATATTTGTTTGCTGCTTGAAATTTTTTCTATTGTGTTTTGCTTACACTATTTGTATGGAGAAAAAGTTATACTGGATATTAAAACAGTTAGTTTTTTATCCATATATATGGTAATTATGACAACAATAAATTATTATGATTTGCCCCAAACTTACACAATGATAATATATCCTATTATGATTGGATATTGTGGAATAAAATTTGGATTTAAGCTGAAGCAGTTGATAGTAAATAATATACTGAATATTGCGTTTAACAGCAGTATCCAATTTGTAGTTTTATTTTTGTTTTATTTAGTTTTCAGAATTCAAGTGCTTGATTCTATAAGAGCTTTAATAATGAATAGTCTTGCATTTATAATTGTAGTTTTTGTACTGCCAAAATTCAGGCTATACAAGCTATCTTCTTTTCTGCAGGACAAAGACAGGATTTATATTGTTGCATTATGTATTAGTGTTATTGCGGCGGGTTATTGTTTGGTACAGTATAAAAAACTGGACAGTGTAGGACTAATTCAAAATGCTATATTGTTTGTAAGCCTTATCTTTATCTGCTTTTTGATTTATCAGCTTGGAAAATCAAAAGTGAAAGCCAAGGAAATTGAAACAGAACTAAAGATGCACAGGCTGTATGCGGATTCCTTTCAAAGCATGATTGACAATATCAGAATGCGTCAGCATGAATTTAATAACCACATAAGTACAATGAAAGGTTTTTGCTATATGTACAATACCTATGAAGAACTGGTAAATGCTCAGGCGGATTACTATGAAAATGTGAAGGGAGAGAGCCGGTTTAACAAGTTGTTGAAAACAGGAAATCCGGTAATTATAGGATTTTTATACGGAAAATTTACAGAAATTGAAAAGCTGGGAATAGATCTTTCCTTTAAGATAAGCATTAAAGAATTTACAATTGGGATGCCTGCCTATAAGGTTATAGAGGTGGTGGGTAATCTGATTAAAAATGCGGTAGAGGCATTGGAAAAAGCACAAGATGATGAAAAGAAGATTTTTGTTTTGATGGTAGAATATGATAATGAATTTGAGATCGAAGTGAGAAATACAAGCAGATATTTTGCGCCTGATGAAATTGCACTGTTTTATAAGAAAGGCTATAGTCAGAAAGGTGAAAACAGAGGATTAGGATTGTATAATATGAAGAGCACCTGTGAAGAATATGGGTTTTATGTATCAAGTATTTGTGAGACAATAGATAACCGGAATTGGATTTCTTTCAGGATTCTTAAAAGTGAAGAGGCAGCAACAAGGCGTGTTGTGGAATCAGAATTGTAAGCAACATAAAGCGAAACACTCAAAGCGTGTACCTTAAGCTTTTGTAATAAAATACACCCTTTCATATGAAATAGATTGAAAATTTATCTGTTTATATGAAAGGGTGTATTTTATAGACAATCTTTTTTATTCCTCTATGGGCTTTTTTGGAGGCTCATATTCTCCAAAAAAGAACGCACTTGCAATACCAATTGTAATCCATATTTCTAAAGCAGTACATGCAAGTAACAGAGGTTTAGTAAATTTCACAAGTTTCTCTTTCATAAGGGGCTCCTTTCTTTATAATCCTTGCAGCAGCAAGCTGCAGAGTATGTAATATAATAATCCAGAATCCAGCAGATATATAGGGATTTTCTGGGATTATATACGCAAGAGTGAGATAAAAGAAAATAACTAAAAAGGCCTGAATCTTTACCCGCTTTACCAGTTGGGTTTTTAATGCGGCATGTACCTTTGAGGTAACAGGGCCTATATAGTAATTGCAAAGCATACATAAAAACAATAATATCAATTGAAAAACTTTATTAACTGGTATGACCGGCAGTACGGTCAGTGCAAGAAACAAATAGGAGAAAGTTACAAGGAAGCAGGAAACGTATTTCCGGCAGTGAATTCCTCCGGTGGCAGTTCTTAAAAGTACCATAACAACTATTGCAAATAGATAAACGCTTAATTGTTTTCTAAAAAAAATGCCCATGATTAAAAGTTTACTAAATTCGGAAAGAAAAGTTTTTCCAAGATATCCAAGCTGAGCAATTTGATAATCGCTGAATTCATATTGTTCTTTTAATAATTCATACATAAAAAGCTATTCCTTTCTAAAAAAATCCCCCTAAAATTAAAGCCATTATAAGAGATAAATCAACATAATTATTAAAAAAATAACTGAATTATTTGTTTTTTACTTTAAACAGGGAAAAATAAGTCGATTTATGTAGAAAAATAGAAGTTAGTTTAAAAATGTAGTTATTTGGTTAAATTCGGCGGATTTGAGCGAATAAATGTTATACTTTACCAAACATTAATGGATATGCCATGTGGTAGCAGGAACAAGAAAATTTAGAGTTGGCAATTAAAAAAGGATTGCCAGAATGGAGGATGAAAATGGGAAGGACCGGTAAGTCGAAGTCAGCAGTAGATATTCCATACAAGGATATTGGTTTGAGAGTACGTACTCTGCGGGAAGCAAATGATTTTACAAGAGATGCATTTGCAGAAAAAATTGAAATTTCTACTAAATTTCTTTATGAAATCGAAATGGGAAAGAAAGGATTTTCAGTGGAAATATTATACAAGATTTCAAAGGCATTATGCGTAAGTAATGATTATTTGCTGACCGGTAACGATATCCAAAAAGTTCCTGATAAGATTGTAGATATTTTGGAAGGTTTTTCACCTACCCAGTTAACACATATCCATGAAATATTAAAATGGACACAGGAATTGACGCTTTTACCAAGGGAATAATTATTACCTAGGGAATAATTAACGACATAGGTTTAAAAGGGTATCCTAAGAGTTGTATGGACTTTTAGGATACCTCTTTTTATTTTGAAAAATGAATATAGAAAGGTGCGTCCTTTTCATGCTAACTTATCATGCCGCCTAACATTCCGCTGCCGCCGCATAACAAAAGCACAGTAAAAAAGTTGCCGGAAACTTCATTCATTCCGTGGTTTACGATCAGTGAGACAACTACCAAAATAGTAAAATACAGAACGCCCATTAAAAGTCCCCACAAAAATTTTCGGTTTCCTTCTCTTTTTCCGGCAATAAATCCCGCTAAAAATGTAACGATTATGTAAATAATAATAATGCAGATAGATACAATTTTTTCTGAAAGCTCAAAACGGTACAGAAACAATGCAAGAAGCAGTAAAAGACCAGTGGTGAGCAGGTAGGAGATAAGCAGTGATTTTAGCAGAAAAGTAATTCTTGAACTTAGATTGAATTTCTTTAACATAGTGCCTCCCGAGAATAATTTAAAGCCTATATCTTTGATTGAATTGTTATATTATATGTAGGAACTTGACAGGGAATGCCCTATATTGTAATATTTGCATATGCTGTCTGATTACAGCATTAAAGATTGAAAGAAAAGCACTTTCAACCTCTCTGTTTGAATGTACGCTAGAACGGGCAGATGGGAGCAAATATAAAAATAAGGAGTGAGTTTATTTTGGATACCGATGGTGTCATGCAATTGGCTGCAATATTGATTTTAGTACTCTTATCAGGGTTCTTTTCTTCTGCGGAGACATCCCTTACCACAGCAAACAGAGTCAGGCTGAAAGCCCTTGCAGATGAGGGAAGCAAGCGGGCACAGACAGCCCTTGACGTACTTGAAAAGTATGGCAAAATGCTGAGTGCTATTTTAATAGGGAATAATATTGTCAATATCGTAGCTTCTTCTCTTGCAACAACGCTGGCTCTTAAAATTGGTCTGGCTGTAGGAATTGCAACAGGAATATTAACAGTAGTGATCTTATTGTTTGGTGAGATCATACCTAAGAATGTAGCAATGGTTTATTCAGAAAAGATGGCGCTTTTTTATGCATCAATTATTTCAGGACTTATGAAAATAATGACACCCGTTATTTTCTTGATTGACAAGCTGGCAGGCGCTTTGATGAAGCTGTTACATATTGATGCGGGCAAAAGAACAGCTATGACGGAAACTGAACTGCGTACTTATGTTGAAGTCAGTCATGAGGATGGCGTCATTGAGTCGGAAGAGCGGGAGATGATTTACAATGTGTTTGACTTTAGTGACGCAGTTGCGAAGGATATTATGATTCCCAGGATTGATATGGCTACGGTCAGTGAGGATGCAGGCTATGAAGAAGTACTGGAGTTATTTGCGGAATGTATGTATACCAGACTTCCGGTATTTAAAGAGGATAAAGATAATATTATAGGTATGATTAATATCAAGGATTTTATTCTGGTTAAAGACAAAGAACAGTTTAAAATTAGTGATATTATGAGAAATATTTATTACACTTATGAATTTAAAAAGACAGCGGATCTTCTGATTGAGATGCGTGAAAAGTGTGCCAATGTGTCCATTGTATTAAATGAATATGGTGCTGCTGTGGGAATGATCACGTTAGAGGACCTTTTGGAAGAAATCGTAGGCGAGATCCGTGATGAATATGATGAGGATGAAGAGGAATTTATTAAACAGGTTGATGAGCGTGTTTATTTGGTAGAGGGAGGCATGAAGCTGAGTGACGTTAATGATGAATTGGGCACTATGCTTGAGTCGGAAGATTATGATTCTATTGGAGGACTCATTATAGAGAATTTAGACAGGCTTCCAGAGGATGGAGAGACGATTGTCACGGACCAGAATATAACATTGAAGGTACAGGGGGTTAATCAAAACCGAGTGGTAAAAGTGTTAATGACGCTTCCCAAGAAGGAGCCGGATAAGACTGGCAAAGAGGAAGAAAGCTCTGACAGGGAGGAAAATGACGAAAAAATGCTTTTCCAAAATCAGTAATTATGCTATACTATACAAATACAGGCACAGCAAAAGGAGATGTTATTATGAAGCGAATTAAAACATTAGCTACAAGAGACTTAAAAGAATCCATGAAAAAGGGTGGCTGCGGTGAATGTCAGACATCCTGTCAGTCAGCTTGCAAGACTTCCTGTACAGTAGGAAATCAGAGCTGCGAAAAGGTTAAATAAAACAGGATAGTGAATGTAAGCAGCGACGTAAGCCGCTGCTTATTCCTTGTAAAAACGGAAGGATTGATAAAGTGATACATCAGTATAAAAACAACGGTTACAATATTGTTCTTGATGTGAACAGTGGTTCTGTCCATGTGGTGGATGATGTGGTATATGATATGATCCCTATTATAGAAGAGGGATTAAATAACAATTGTGATGAAACTGTAATTAAGGAAAAGGTTCTGTCAGCATTTAAGAAAACCTGGGAGGCAGAAGAGATAGAAGATGCATTTGCCCAGATATTGGAATTGAAAAATGCAGGGATGCTGTTTGCACCTGACATTTATGAAAATTATATTATAGATTTTAAAAAGCGGGAAACTGTAGTAAAAGCATTGTGCCTTCATATTGCCCATGACTGTAATCTTGCCTGCAGGTACTGTTTTGCAGAAGAGGGAGAGTATCACGGACGACGTGCCCTTATGAGTTTTGAGGTAGGAAAAAAGGCCCTTGATTTTCTGGTTAAAAATTCGGGAAACAGAGTTAATCTGGAGGTTGACTTCTTTGGCGGAGAGCCTCTTATGAACTGGCAGGTGGTAAAGGATTTGGTGGCTTATGGAAGAAGCCTTGAAGAGCCATATCATAAAAAATTTCGTTTTACCCTTACTACCAATGGTATTTTACTGAATGATGAGATCATGGAATTTGCCAATAAGGAGATGTCTAATATTGTCCTCAGCATTGATGGAAGAAAGGAAGTTAATGATCTGATGCGTCCACACAGAGGCGGTCAGGGAAGCTATGATACCATTGTTCCCAAATTCCGGAAGGTGGCAGAGAGCCGGAATCAGATGAATTACTACGTAAGGGGAACTTTTACCAGAAATAATATGGATTTTTCAAAAGATGTGATACACTTGGTCGATCTTGGCTTTCAGCAGATTTCCGTGGAGCCTGTGGTGGCGGATTTGACAGAGGATTATGCTCTTAGGGAAGAAGACCTTCCAGCATTGCTTACAGAGTATGACAATCTGGCGGTGGAGCTTTTAAATAGAAGAAAAAAAGGAGAAGGTGTTAATTTCTTTCATTTTATGATAGACTTGGAAGGTGGGCCTTGTGTTGCCAAGAGACTTTCCGGCTGTGGTTCGGGAACAGAATATCTTGCGGTGACACCCTGGGGAGACTTATATCCCTGCCATCAGTTTGTAGGCCGGGAAGAATTCCTTATGGGAAATGTAGAGGAAGGCATAACGAAACCCCACATTAGAGATGAATTTAAGACTTGTAATGTTTATGCCAAAGAAAAATGCAAAAGCTGCTTTGCAAAGTTTTACTGCAGCGGTGGATGTGCAGCCAATTCCTATAATTTTCACGGGAAGATCAATGATGTTTATGACTTGGGATGTGAACTGCAAAGAAAGCGCATTGAATGTGCAATAATGATAAAAGCGGCATTGGCCGGGGCAGAAGGAGAAGAGGAAAATGAAGAAGAATAAAGCAATTATTACATTGCTGGTGTTTGTACTGCTTCTTGGAGTGTTTGGATATACTTCAGCAGTGGGACTTGGAGCAGAGGGTTCCGGTTCCGCAGCCAGCATCAATTTAGGCCTTGATTTGGAAGGCGGCGTCAGCATTACTTATCAGGTAGTTGGTGATGAAAAGCCTGATAAAGACGACATGGCTGATACCATTTACAAGCTTCAGCAGCGTGTGGAAAATTATAGCACGGAAGCAGTGGTATACCAGGAAGGGGAAGATCGCATTAATATCGAAATTCCCGGTGTGTCGGACGCAAATACAATTTTAGAGGATCTTGGAAAGCCGGGTGCTTTATATTTTATTTCTCAGTATGATTCTGAGGGGAATTTGAACTATCAGGCAGTGGGAACCGACGAAAATGGCAAACTGGTTTATGCTTTGTATAATACCATTGAAGCCCTGCAGGAAAATGGTTCCGTGAAGCTTTTGGGAACTGACGTAAAGGATGCACAGGCAGCTTCCGGCACGGACAGTATGATGAATAACAGTCAGTATGTGGTAAGTCTTACCATGACGGAAGAAGGAACCGCCAAATTTGCAGATGCAACTGCAAAAGCGTATGCAAACCGGGAAACGCTTGCAATTTATTATGATGGTGAGATTATAAGTGCGCCAAACGTAAATGCTTCCATCACAAATGGACAGGCTCAGATTGAAGGCTCTTTTACCTATGAGGAAGCCCAGCAGCTTGCTTCCACTATTCGTATTGGCGGACTAAAGTTAGAACTTGAGGAGCTTCATTCCAAAATTGTGGGAGCACAGTTAGGAGAAGCAGCAATTTCCACAAGTATTAAAGCAGCGGCAGTTGGCTTTGCCATTATTGTGATTTTCATGATCGCCATATATTACGTATCTGGTTTTGCAGCCAGCCTTGCACTTGCCCTTTATGTGGAACTGATTGTTATTTTACTTGATGCATTTGAAATAACTTTGACACTGCCCGGAATAGCAGGTATTATCCTTTCCATAGGTATGGCAGTGGATGCAAATGTAATTATTTTTGCCCGTATCAGGGAAGAAATTGCTAAGGGTAAAACAGTAAAATCCGCAATTGATATTGGTTACAAAAAAGCAACTTCCGCAATTGTGGACGGGAATGTAACCACCTTAATTGCAGCAGCGGTTTTAGGTGTGCTTGGTTCAGGTACGGTAAAGGGCTTTGCTTATACACTTGCCCTTGGTATTGCTCTTTCCATGTTTACGGCAATGGTTATAACAAGACTGCTGATGAAAGCATTCTATGCAATTGGCATTCAGAATGCAAAGTGGTATGGAACTGCTAAGGAGAGAAAGACCGTTAAATTTACTTCTAAAAAGACGATTTTCTTTGGAATATCCATTGCTGCAATTGTTGCAGGCTTTGCATTTATGGGCATCAATAAGGCACAGACAGGCGGTGCACTGAATTACAGCCTTGAATTTGTAGGCGGTACTTCTACCAATGTGACCTTTAATGAAGATATGGCGCTTGCTGACATTGATACAAATGTGGTGCCACTGATTGAAACTATTACAGGAGATGGAAATGTACAGACACAAAAGGTGGAAGGAAGCAATGAGGTAATCTTTAAAACCCGTTCCTTAAATACTGCTGAGAGAGAAAGTTTTAAGACGGTTATGGTAGAGAAGTTCCAGGTAGAGGCAGAAAAGATCACTACGGAAACTATCAGTTCTACGGTCAGCAGTGAGATGAAATCAGATGCAATTATAGCAGTGATTGTAGCGACGTTGTTTATGCTTGTTTATATTTGGCTTAGGTTTAAGGATATCCGCTTTGGAGCAAGCTCAGTTTTAGCGCTGATTCATGATGTACTTGTGGTACTTGCTTTTTATGCAATTGTTAAAATATCTGTGGGAACCACCTTTATTGCATGTATGCTGACAATTGTAGGTTATTCTGTTAATGCAACTATCGTAATTTTTGACCGTATTCGTGAAAATAAAGCGAATATGGGAAGAAAAGAAGAACTGGCGGATATGGTGGATGTAAGTATTACACAGACGTTGTCCAGGAGTATTTTTACTTCCTTAACAACCTTTATCATGGTAACAGCCCTGTATATCTTTGGTGTTTCATCCGTCAAGGAGTTTGCGCTTCCTCTTATGGCAGGTATTCTTTGCGGAACCTACTCCTCCGTATGCATTACAGGTGCCCTGTGGCTGGTACTTCGGAAAGTTTTTCCCCAGAAGAATCAGGCGTAAGATAAAAATATGGCAAAATGGATGGTAGCCGCCAAAAAGGCGGATTTTGATAAAATAGCACAAAAGTATCATATCACCCCGGTTCTTGCAAGAATCATGCGGAACCGGGATGTGGCAGGTGATGAAGAAATTCAGAAGTTTCTTCATGGAGATTTGGAAGATCTGCATGATCCTTTTCTTATGAAGGATATGGAAAAGGCAGCGGAAATTATTATGGTAAAAATTAAGGAGGGAAAGACCATCCGCATCATAGGTGATTATGATGTGGACGGTATCTGTTCCTCCTACATTCTTTTTACCGGATTAAGGGAACTTGGCGGCAGGGCAGACATTGTAATTCCTCATAGAATGAAGGACGGATATGGATTGAACGATCATTTAATTGAGGAAGCAGACAGAGATAGAATTGACACGATTTTAACATGTGATAATGGGATTGCTGCAGCACCTCAGATAGGGCTTGCGAAGGAAAAAGGTATGACAGTGATCGTGACAGATCACCATGAGGTTCCCTTTGAGGATGGGGAAAGCGGGCGGAATTACCTTCTGCCGGAGGGAGATGCGGTGGTAGATCCCAAGCAGCCGGATTGTGAGTATCCTTTTAAGCAGATCTGTGGTGGTGTGGTGGCCTTTAAATTGATACAAATTCTTTTCTTTCTCTTTGATATGCCGCGCAAGGACCGGCACAGGTGGCAGCAGCTTTTAGATGAACTGCTGGTGTTTGCTGCACTTGCAACTGTCTGTGATGTGATGGAGCTTCGGGATGAAAACAGGATTATTGTGAAAAAGGGATTGGAACTGATGAGTCAGACTTCCAATCTTGGACTGAAAGCCCTTCTTATGGTAAATGGCATTGAAGGCAAGACACTCAGCCCTTATCATGCCGGATTTATTATTGGCCCCTGTTTAAATGCCACAGGACGTTTGGACACTGCTTTGCGGGCATTGGAGCTGTTTCGTGTACAGGAATGGAAGGAGGCAGTTACCATTGCGGAAGACTTAAAACAGTTAAATGATAACCGTAAGCAAATGACAGAAGAGGGGGTAAAGGAAGCAATAAGACAGGTGGAGGAAGCGGATTATTCAAAGGACAGGGTATTGATTGTTTACCTTCCTGAGTGCCATGAAAGCCTGGCTGGAATTATTGCAGGCAGAGTTAAGGAAAAATATGGGAAGCCTGCCTTTGTGCTGACTAAGGCCGAGGACGGAATAAAGGGCAGCGGAAGATCTATTGAAGCCTATAATATGTATGAAGAAATGACTGCTGTGAAAGAACTTTTCATCCGGTATGGGGGACATAAAATGGCGGCCGGCTTATCTCTTCCCGATGAAAAATCAGTAGAACAATTTCGGAAAAGACTGAATGAAAACTGCCGATTGACGAAAGAGGATTTTGAGGAGATTGTACATATTGACGTGCCTATGCCTTTGGCCTATGCAGACAGGAATTTTATAAAGGAATTATCTTTATTGGAGCCTTTCGGTACGGGAAACCCCAAGCCTTTATTTGCAAGAAAAGGGATCAGCCTTTTATCAGGGCGAAAGATAGGCAGAAATCAAAATGTTGGCAAATATACGATTGCAGATGAAGAAGGCCGGCAGTATGAAATGATCTTTTTTGGTGATTTGGAGCAGTTTGACTTATTTTTAAGAGAAAAATTTGGCGCCCGGCTGGCAGAAGGAGTGTACGCAGGAAGACTGGCGGTGGGAGAGGTGGTTATTTCTATAGCTTATTATCCTGATATTAACAATTATGCAGGAAGAGAAAGCATACAGATTGTAATGCAGCATTATACATGTTAAACAACAGATGCCAGGCTCTGCCAGCCATCTTTATGTTAAACAACGGATGTCAAGCCATCCTTATGTTAATACAAAAGCCTCCGGGGGTGCCGGAGGCTTCTGTATTCTTATGAGGGGGGAGATAGTGAGTTGTTCAACTATCTTGATATTTATCATACAGGTTAATTGTGTATAAACTGTGTCCGATTTATGATAAAAATCTAAAATACTCTTAAAGAAAAGTTAAGCATATGAAAATACAATATAAACATATTATTAAGAAGAATTAAGGAAATTACCATGAATTGCAAAAAACATACATTCGTGTTATCTTATATAAGGGAAAGGAAAGCATTTCCCTCAGAAGTAAAAAGAAACAAGACAGGAGCTGTAAGAATGAAATGTGAAGAGCTGTTAAAAGGACTTTCCTATGAATGTATAAGAGGAAGCATTGACTGTGAGATAAAACAGGTAGTGTACGATTCAAGAAAACTGTCACAAGGGTGTTTGTTTATTTGTATCTGCGGTTATAATGTGGACGGACACAGCTTTGCAAAAGAGGCAGCGCAAAAAGGCGCCGCTGCAATTGTAGTGCAGAAGGATGTGGAGCTTCCTTATGATAGTGAAATTACAGTGATCCGGGTGGAAGATACCAGATACGCTATGGCGTTTATTTCAGCAGCTTATTTTGGCCATCCGGCGGACCGGCTTAAGGTAATCGGCATTACAGGTACAAAAGGAAAAACAACTACCACCTATCTGATTAAATCCATTCTGGAAAAAGCAGGCTATAAGGTAGGGCTTGTCGGAACCATTGAGACTATTATCGGCGAAAAGCATATTCCGGCCAGCAACACCACTCCGGAATCATTTCTGCTTCAGCAGTATTTTATGGAAATGGAAAAGGCAGGCTGTCAGATTGTGGTAATGGAGGTAGCTTCCCAGGGACTGAAGCTTCACAGAACTCAGGGATTTACTTTTGAAATCGGGATTTTTACCAACTTAGAGCCGGATCATATCGGCCCCAATGAACATGCGGATTTTGAAGAGTATCAGTTTTGCAAAGGACTTTTATTCAAACAGTGCAGATTAGGAATTGTCAACAAAGATGACGTGCATATGAATGCGGTTTTAGAGGGGCATACCTGTCAGCTTGAAACTTACGGTTTTGATAAAACTGCAGATCTTTATGCGGAGGATTTAAAGCTGGTCAATAAACCGGGAGAACTGGGCATAGACTTCACAATAAGGCTTAAAGATGCGCAAATGGAAGCTTTTACGGTGGAAGTACCCACACCGGGGCGGTTTAGCGTTTACAATGCGCTTACGGCAATTGCAGTGTGCAGGCATTTTAAGGTGGAAGCATCCCAGATACAAAAGGCTCTGTTAAGCGCTCATGTAAGAGGAAGAATTGAGATGGTTCCGGTATCAGATCAGTTTACGCTGCTGATTGATTATGCCCATAATGCCATGAGTCTTAAAAGTCTGCTAACCACTCTTAAGGAATATGAGCCGGGGAGGCTGGTCTGCTTATTTGGCTGTGGAGGAAACCGTTCCAGACTCCGCCGCTATGAAATGGGAGAGATCAGCGGAAATTATGCGGATTTAACGATTATTACCTCGGATAATCCCAGATTTGAAAAGCCTCAGGATATTATAGAAGATATTAAAACAGGAATTCAAAAAACAAGCGGAAAATATATTGAAATCTGCGATCGGAAAGAAGCAATTGCCTATGCTGTTTTAAACGGACAGCCGGGAGATATTATTGTGCTTGCAGGCAAGGGACATGAGGATTATCAGGAAATAGAAGGGGTAAAGTATCCAATGGATGAAAGAGATCTTATTGCAGAGATTTTAAAAGAAAACAGCATTACCGTGAAGTAGTGGAAGGGACAGACAGGAAGAACAAAAAGATGACACAGGGAAGATACGCAAATATTATAATAGATATTTCCCATGAAAAAGTAGATAGGACTTTTCAATATAAAATTCCAAAGGAACTTGAAGGGAAGATAGAAGCAGGTATGTGCGTGCAAATTCCCTTTGGCGCAGGAAACCGCTTAAGGCAGGGATATGTGATTGAAGTTACGGATCAGGCGGAATTTCCTGATGAAAAGCAAAAAGAAGTGGCGGGAATCGTAACAGGCAGTATGCCTGTGGAGACAGATGCCATCAAACTTGCGGCATGGATGAAGGAAAACTATGGATCTACTATGATTGCCGCCTTAAAAACAGTGCTTCCGGTGAAACAGACTATGAAGCATAAGGAGAAAAAGAAGATTACCCGTCTTTTACCCGTTGAGGAAACCTGTTCTGTCTTAGGAGAATGCATTAGAAAGCATCAGGCAGCAAAGGCCAGGGTTTTGACAGAACTTTGTAAGGAGCCGGTACTTCCTTATGAACTGGTGACAGGACGGTTGAATGTGACAGCAGCAACCTTAAAAAGCCTGCAAAATCAGGGCGTAATTTCAATAGAAAGTGAAAATTACTACAGAAATCCGGTAAAACTGGAAACTGCAAGAGAAGCAGGACTTGTTTTAAGCAAAGAGCAGGCGGATATAAGGGATAATGTTCTTTCAGATTTTGATCAGGGAAAGCGGAAGGCATATTTGATTCATGGAATTACAGGAAGTGGAAAAACCGAAGTTTATTTGTCCCTGATAGAAGGCATGATAAGAAGAAAGAAACAATGTATTATGTTAATTCCGGAGATTGCCCTCACTTACCAGACGCTGCTTCGGTTTTATAAAAGATTTGGTGACAGAGTTTCAGTAATGAATTCCACTTTGTCAGCAGGAGAAAAATTTGATCAGTGGGAGAGGGCAAGGAAGGGGGAGCTGGATGTAATTATTGGCCCCCGTTCAGCCTTGTTTGTGCCTTTTCCTGATTTAGGGCTGATTATTATGGACGAAGAACATGAGAACAGCTATAAGTCGGAAACTATGCCAAGGTATCATGCAAGAGAAACTGCCCGGTATCTTGCAAAAATGAAGAAGGCAACGCTGGTTCTTGGATCTGCCACGCCTTCCTTAGAGGCATATTATGGGGCGAAACAGGGAAGCTATGATTTATTTACTTTAAACAAAAGGCTTACGGGAGGTGACCTTGCAACTGTTTCTATTATTGATTTAAGACAGGAGCTAAAAAGCGGCAATCGTTCCATTTTCAGCAGAAAATTGCAGGAACTGATGGAGGATAGGCTTCAGAAAAAAGAGCAGATGATTCTTTTTTTAAATAGAAGAGGATATGCCGGATTTGTTTCCTGCCGGGCTTGCGGCTATGTAATGAAGTGTCCTCACTGTGATGTATCCTTATCTCAGCACATAGGTGGAAAATTGGTGTGCCATTATTGTGGTTATGAGATGAGACAGCCGGAGAAATGTCCTACTTGTTCTTCTCCTTATCTGCTGGGATTTAAAGCAGGAACCCAGCAGATCGAACAGCAGCTTTATAAGCGTTTTCCAGACATACGGGTGTTGCGTATGGATGGAGACACCACCCGCACAAAGGACAGCTATCAAAAGATACTGTCATCTTTTGCGGAGGGGGAAGCTGATGTACTGGTGGGAACGCAGATGATTGTTAAAGGACATGATTTTCCAAATGTAACGCTGGTAGGAGTGCTGGCCGCGGATTTGTCTCTAAATGACAATGATTACCGTGCAGGGGAAAGAACTTTCCAGCTTTTGACGCAGGCAGCCGGAAGAGCCGGAAGAGGAGGAAAGCCTGGTGTGGCAGTGATTCAGACCTACCGGCCCGATCATTACAGCATCATTAAGGCGGCAAGCCAGAACTACGAAGATTTTTATGAAGAAGAAATTTTGTATCGGGAATTAGGCTCTTATCCTCCGGCAGCTCATATGATGGCAGTTTTAGTCACTTCCGCCAGGGAGGAAAGAGGAGAGAAGCTTGCAAGGCAGCTTACAGTTCTTGCAAAGAATTTTCTGAAAGAAGGAAAGGCTAAGGCATCAGTCATAGGTCCGGCCAAGGCATCTATTGGAAAAATAAATGATATTTACCGGTTTGTAATGTACTGCAAAGCCTTTGACTATGGACAATTGACCTCGGTTAAGGATAAAATAGAGCAGTATTTGGAGACTTTAGTATTAAAGGAAGAAAATGTACAGTTTGATTTTGATCCTGTAGATAGTTTATAATTATATTACGGTTTAATAAAACTTATTAAATTAAGACAAAAAGGGCGTTAGTACTGCGCGCCTGATTTATATGGAAATGCAGTGCAGAAATGAGGTAAAGTAATGGCAATCAGAAACATAAGAGAAATGGGAGATCCGGTTTTAAATAAGGCGTGCAAGGAAGTAAAAGAAATAACAGACCGTACCAGAGAATTAATTGACGATATGTTTGATACTATGTATGAGGCCAATGGAGTAGGTCTTGCGGCGCCTCAGGTTGGAATTTTAAAGAGGATTGTAGTAATTGATGTAACAGGAGAAAATCCTTATCTTCTGATTAATCCTGTTATTTTGGAAACAAGCGGAGAACAGACCGGAAATGAAGGATGCCTTAGCGTTCCGGGAAGAATAGGGATTGTAACAAGACCTAACTACGTGAAGGTGAAAGCTTATGATGAGAATCTTCAGCCTTTTGAGCTGGAAGGAACAGAGCTGCTTGCCCGGGCCATCTGTCATGAACTGGAACATTTGGATGGACATTTGTATGTGGAAAGAGTGGAAGGAGAACTTATGAATGTCTCTGATATGTATGAGGATGAAGAATGATGAAAATAGTTTATATGGGAACTCCGGATTTTGCAGTGGCGCCTTTAGAGGCTCTGATAAAGGCAGGACATCAGATTAGTGCAGTGGTTACCCAGCCGGATAAGCAAAAGGGACGAGGAAAAGAAGTGCAGATGACACCGGTAAAGGAATGTGCTTTAAAATATGGCATACCTGTATTTCAGCCGGTTAAGATCAAAGAAAAAGAAGCAATAAAAAAGCTGAAGGAATATTCAGCAGATTTATTTGTGATAGCAGCCTTTGGACAGATATTGTCAGAGGAAATCCTGAATATGCCCCAATTTGGATGCATTAACATACACGCATCCCTTTTGCCCGCATATAGAGGAGCAGCGCCTATTCAATGGGTGATTTTAAATGGGGAAGCAAAGACCGGCGTTACCATTATGCAGATGGAAAAAGGGCTTGACACTGGTGACATACTTTTGAAGGCGGAGATAGACATTGATCCCAAAGAAACAGGAGAAAGCCTTCATGATAAGCTGATGGAAGCAGGGGCAAGGCTGATTGTTGAGGCGCTTCCTAAATTAGAACGTGGAGAGCTGGTGCCAAAGAAGCAGGATGATTCCTTATCCTCTTATGCTCCAAGACTGACCAAGGCTATGGGACTAATTGACTGGGATAAAGAGGCAGCAGAGATAGAAAGACTGATACGTGGTTTAAATTCCTGGCCAAGTGCATATACCTATTATAATGGCAAGACTCTGAAAATTTGGGAAGCAGACGTAATTCCGGCGGACAATAAAGAAAATTCTGCCCAGACTGATGGAGAAAATAACGCTGTGCGGCCAGGCACCATTTGCCGCATCGGAAAAGATCATTTTGATATTGCATGTGGGAAAGACCTTTTGCGTATACACTCCCTGCAGCTTGAAGGTAAAAAACGCGTCTCCGTAAAAGACTTCCTTCTGGGGTACCAATTGGAACCGGGAAGCCAGTTAGGAGCTGACACATTTCTAGTTTGAAAGGAACAATAATATTATGTTTGGTTACTACTTTGATCCTACCTATATTTTAGTACTAATTGGAGCACTCCTGTGCATCTTTGCAAGTTCACGGGTGAACAGTACCTACCGCAAGTATGCCAAAGTGCGCAGCTATAGCGGAATCACGGGAGCAGAGGCGGCAAGAAGGATTCTGCAGATGTCAGGCATCTATGATGTGCAGGTTCAGCATGTTTCCGGTGAATTGACAGATCACTATGATCCTGCCAGAAAGGTGCTTAATTTGTCAGATTCCGTGTACGGATCTCCTTCTGTGGCAGCTATTGGGGTTGCAGCCCATGAATGTGGACATGCATTGCAGCATAGGGATGGTTACCTTCCCCTGAAAATCAGATCGGCATTGGTTCCGGCGGCAAATATTGGCTCCCGGTTAGGACTGCCTATCGTGTTTCTGGGATTGTTTTTGGGATTTGGTTTTGAACTGCCGGGAGGCGCTTATTTTTCACTGGCACAGATTGGCGTGTGGGTATTTGCACTTGCAGTGCTGTTTCAGATTGTGACGTTGCCGGTGGAGTTTGATGCATCGGGAAGGGCATTGGAAATGCTTGGAAGTTACGGACTTATGAATCAGGGAGAAGTTAAGGACTGTAAGCGTGTATTGAGTGCGGCGGCTCTTACTTATGTGGCAGCAGCGGCTTCTTCAATTTTACAGCTTTTAAGGCTTGCTCTTTTAGCCGGAGGCAGAAGAAGAGATGATTAGCAAAGGAAAGTAAACGTGGAAAATAAGAGAGAACTGATACTGGATATGCTGATAGAAATTCTGGAAAAAGAAAACTACAGCCATTTGGTGATCAGAGATGTTTTAGATAAATATAATTATATGGAAAGCAGAGAGAAAGCTTTCATCAAAAGAGTGACAGAAGGAACGTTAGAGAGGCTGATTCAGATAGATTATATTCTGAATCAGTTTTCTAAGACGCCTGTTGATAAGATGAAGCCTTTGATTAGAAATCTGCTTAGAATGAGCACTTACCAGATACTTTTTATGGACAGCATTCCTGACAGTGCGGTTTGCAATGAGGCGGTGAAGCTGGCAGGAAAAAGAGGATTTAAAGGACTGTCAGGGTTTGTGAATGGTGTGCTCCGCAGTATTGCAAGAAATAAGGAATTGATTATTTATCCCGATCAGGAAAAGGAAAAATGCAGATTTTTGTCCGTATGGTATTCCATGCCGGAATGGCTGGTAAAAATGTGGATGGATGCATATGGTGAAGAAACTGCTTCCTGTATTCTGGAGGGACTTTTAAAAGAACATCCTGTATCAGTGCGGATAAAAGAAGGATTAAGCGGCAAACAGAAAGAGGAATGGATTTCTCAACTTAAAAAAACGGGCGTTATTATCAATCCACATCCATATCTTCCTTATGCTCTTCAAATTACCAATATAGATGGCATTAAAAATCTGCCAGGATATGAAGAAGGATATTTTATGGTTCAGGATGTGAGCAGTATGCTGGTCACAGAAGCCTGTGGAGTCGGGGAAAACAGGAAGAAAAAGGATGCGGAACAGACAGGAATGGATGCTGCGAATATAAAAATAACAGATGATATTTCAATTCTTGCGATAGATGTGTGTGCTGCGCCGGGGGGAAAATCCCTGCATCTTGCTGAAAAGCTGTGGGGAAAAGGAAAAGTGATTTCAAGGGATTTGACAGAGTATAAGGTGTCTCTGATCAGAGATAATATAGAAAGAATGGGATGTAAAAATATAGACGCATCTGTACACGATGCATTGGTTTTTGATGAAGAACTGAGGGGAAAGGCAGATGTTGTTCTGGCAGATCTGCCCTGTTCGGGACTTGGCATTATAGGAAAGAAAAGAGATATTAAATACAGGATAACAAAAGAGGGACTTAAGGAACTTCAGGAACTTCAAAAGAAGATACTTAATGTAATTTGGCAGTATGTAAAGCCGGAAGGCGTGCTAATCTATAGTACATGTACTATAAATCCGGGGGAAAATCAGGAAATGACAGAGTGGTTTACACAAAATTATCCCTTTGAACCGGAAAGTCTGTCTTCTTATTTGCCGGATCAACTGAAAAAAGAAGGAGAAAAGGGAATGCTGCAGCTTCTTCCGGGGATACATGAAACTGATGGTTTTTTTCTGGCAAAGCTAAGACGTTTGAGATAAAAGGAAAAGTTTTCAATGCAGGATATTAAATCATTTACTTTAGAAGAACTGAAAAGTGAAATAGAAAAGCTGGGGGAAAAGCCTTTTCGGGCAAAACAGCTATATCAGTGGATGCACCAAAAGCTTGCCCGCAGTTTTGATGAAATGACGAATCTTCCTTTTTCTCTCAGAGAAAAGTGTACAAGGGAGTATGAATATACTTCTATTAAAGAAGTAAAAATGCAGGAATCCGCCATAGATGGAACCAGAAAGTATTTGTTTGAGTTAAAGGATGGTTCTCTGGTAGAAAGTGTATGGATGAAATATAAGCATGGAAATAGTGTATGTATTTCCTCGCAGGTTGGGTGCCGCATGGGATGCGCCTTTTGTGCATCTGCCATCGGTGGTCTGGAACGTTCCCTGACGCCCTCGGAAATGCTGGATCAGATCTATGCAGTTACTCTTTTGACCGGAGAGAGGGTTTCTAATGTGGTAGTAATGGGAACCGGAGAGCCTTTGGACAATTATGACGCTCTGCTGCGCTTTATCCGGCTTTTGACAGACGAAAATGGTTTACATATCAGCCAGAGGAATCTTACCGTTTCTACTTGCGGTCTGGTGCCTCAAATGTTGAAACTGGCTGATGAACAGCTTCAAATTACACTGGCGTTGTCGCTTCACGCTTCTTCTGACGAAAAGAGAAAAGAACTGATGCCTGTAGCTAATAAATATTCTATTGCAGAGTTAATGGAGGCATGCAGATATTATTTTGAAAAAACAAAAAGACGCATTACTTTTGAATATTCTTTGGTGGGTGGTGTTAATGACAGGCCGGAAGATGCCGAAAGGCTGGCTGAGCTTACAAAAGACTTAAACTGCCATGTGAATTTGATTCCTGTGAATCCGATAAAAGAGAGGGATTTTGTGCAGTCAAAGGGAGCAGAAATTGCGTCATTTAAAAATAAACTTGAAAAAAATGGAATAAATGTTACTATTAGAAGGGAAATGGGAAGAGATATTGACGGCGCATGCGGACAATTGCGAAGAAGACAAAAGGCGCTGCAATAGGAGGTAAAACGTGTTACGATCCTTTTCTGTGACGGATATAGGGAAAAAGAGAAAACTGAATCAGGATTTCGTATATGTATCGGAGGAGCCTGTAGGAAATCTTCCTAATGTGTTTATTGTGGCTGATGGCATGGGAGGTCATAATGCGGGGGATTATGCTTCCAAATGTACAGTAGAGACAATTGTCCGGGAAATCAGGGGATGCTTTGAAAAGAATCCTGTGAGAATCCTAAGCAAGGCAATCCGGGTGGCTAATGACCAGATCAGGAGAAAGGCCAAGGAGGATGAAACGCTCTATGGCATGGGAACCACTGTTGTGGCAGCAACCTGTCTGGGACATTATTTGCAGGTTGCCAATGTGGGGGACAGCAGACTATATATCATCAATAAGGAAATCAGGCAGATTACCCGGGATCATTCTCTGGTGGAAGAAATGATACGGATGGGGGGAATTGACCGCAAGGCGGCAAGAAATCATCCGGATAAAAATATTATTACCAGAGCAATTGGCGGGATGGATACGGTGGAAATTGACTTTTTTCATGAGGAGTTAAGGCCTGGGGACATTGTTTTAATGTGCTCGGATGGACTTACTAATATGCTTGAAGATGAAGAGATCGGTGAAATTTTAAAAGAGCAGGTTTCAATTGAAGAGAGGGCGAAAAAGCTTGTGGAAGCAGCCAATAATAATGGCGGAAAAGATAACATTGCAGTAATATTGATTGATGTATTCGCCAAAGAATGATGATGTAAGAGGTAAAGAATGGTAAAAATAGGAATGATAATCGGTGATAGATATGAAATACTGGAAAAAATTGGCACAGGCGGTATGTCTGATGTGTACAAGGCAAAGGATCACAAGCTGAACCGTCCGGTGGCGGTTAAGGTTTTAAAGCAGGAATTCAGTGAAAATGCCAATTTTGTTTCCAAGTTCAGGATCGAAGCCCAGGCAGCGGCAGGTCTTATGCATCCCAATATTGTTAATGTGTATGATGTTGGGGAGGAAAATGGAATCTATTTTATTGTTATGGAGCTGGTAGAGGGAATTACCCTTAAAAAATACATTGAAAAAAAGGCCAGACTTTCCGTAAAAGAGGCTGTCAGCATTGCAATTCAGGTGAGCATGGGAATTGAGGCAGCCCATAACAATCATATTATTCATAGAGATATTAAGCCGCAAAATATAATCATTTCTAAAGAAGGCAAGGTAAAGGTAACGGATTTTGGCATAGCAAAAGCCGCTACCAGCAATACCATTACGTCAAATGTGATGGGTTCGGTTCATTATACTTCTCCAGAGCAGGCAAGAGGAGGGTATTCTGACGAAAAAAGTGATATTTATTCTCTTGGTGTTACCATGTTTGAAATGCTGACAGGGCGTGTTCCATTTAATGGAGAGACAACGGTAGCCATTGCAATTAAACATATTCAGGAGGAAATGCCTTCACCAAGGGAGTTTGTTTCTGAAATTCCAATCAGTGTGGAGCAGATTGTATTTAAGTGCTGTCAGAAGAGTCCGGACAGAAGATATCAGTCCATGGGAGAACTGGTAGGGGATTTAAAGCGTTCCTTAATGACGCCGGATGAGGATTTTGTCAAGGTGGTTAATTCCGACGAGGAAGGCTCCACCAAGATGATCAGCGACAGGGATATGGCCCGCATTAAAAAACAGTCAAAGCATAGAGACAGTATGGAAGAAGCCATACATCTTCGAACAGAAGCAGATGTGAAAAGAAGTGCTAAAAAAAGATATGTAGTGGAAGAAGAGGACGAGGAAGAAGAGGAGATCGAGGAAGAATATTACGAGGATGATGAGGAGGAAGAGGAGGATTATAATCCGAAAGCCGAACGCCTCACAACAGTGCTTGCAGTAATTGCCGCTATTTTAATAGGATGTATCGTACTTTTCCTGGTGGGCAGTGCAGTAGGGCTGTTTGAACTTGATCTTTTTGGAAAGGGAGATGACCAAAATCAGGAACAGACACAGGAAGTAAAAGAGCAGGTTGAAATGATTGAAGTAGTGGGAAAAAATATAGATGATGTTAAGGTTGCTCTTTTAAATATAGGCTTGACGCCGGAGATTGAATATCAGGAAAGTACCCAGTATGACCAGGGCATTGTTATGTCAGCCAGTGTGGATGCAGGAACTACAGTGGATGAGGGCAGTAATATTATTCTTACAGTCAGCGCCGGATCAGAAGGAGTGGAGGTGCCTGATGTAAAAGGAATGTCGGAAGCGGAAGGTGTGGCCGCATTAAGCCAGAAGGGATTTATTGTAAATAAGACGGAAGGCCATGACGAATATATCAAAGAAGGAAACATTATCACCCAGTCCCCGGAGGCAGGTTCTAAAGCACCCAGCGGAACAACTATTACCATCCGTATTAGTTTGGGACCGGAAAATGCCAAGGTCAGAGTCCCTGATTTAATGGGAAGAGGGGAAGAAGAAGCAATGGCGATGCTGGTTGAGGCAGGGCTGCAGCTTGGCGTAGTATCTACAGTGAACAATGAAAATGCGGAATTAACAGGTCTGGTTTGTTATCAAAGCTATTCTGTAGGTTCTTATGTGGACGCAGGAACGATGGTGGATATAAGCATTAGTTTAGGGCCGGTTCAGGCAACCTACAAATTTACAGACAGTATTTCAGCACCCACGCCGGAGGAAGATCCTAAATACAGAGGGGGCACTATGGTGACAGTCACATTGATGGCAGATGATGGAACACAGCTTTTAAGCACCCAGACTACGGCATTTCCTATTCAACAGCAGAATATTACCGGAATCAAATGCAATACCGGCTATATACTTTACCAATATGTAAATAACACGGAAGCAACAACAGTGACGAATGAAGATGGTACGGTGACTGATATACCCGCATCATCTGAAAACAAAGAAATCAGAAGGCCCGTACAATTTGCAGCAGAATAGAAGATAACAAGAGGATGAGGATGCAGGGGAAGATCATAAAGGGAATTGCAGGCTTTTACTATGTGCATACCATAAAAGGATTAGTGGAATGCAAAGCCAAGGGGATTTTTAGAAAAGATAAGATCAAGCCCCTTGTGGGAGACAATGTTGAAATTGAATTTGTGGATGAAGAACAGCTTCTTGGAAATATCATTAAGATATTTCCAAGAAGTAATGCGTTAGTAAGGCCTGCGTCAGCGAATATTGACCAGGCGCTTGTGATTTTTGCCATTGTGAAACCAGATCCTAATTACAATTTGCTGGATCGTTTTTTAATCCGTATGGAACAGCAGGGGCTTCCAGTGGTGATTTGCTTTAATAAAAAAGATATTGCTTCCGATATGGAATTGCAGGAACTTAGCAGCGGTTATGACAGATGTGGTTATCAGGTGCTTTTTGTAAGTGGGGAAAAAAAGCAGGGAATTGATCAGTTAGAAAAACACCTGCGTGGAAAAACTACTGTAGTGGCAGGCCCCAGCGGTGTTGGAAAGTCAACCATTATCAATGCCCTGTATCCGGAAGCCAATATGGAAACCGGAGAAATCAGCCGAAAGATTGAACGGGGCAGGCATACCACCAGACATGCCCAGCTATTTGCTTTATCGGAGGATACATTTATTATGGATACACCGGGATTTACTTCTTTAAGCCTTAATGATATGGAAAAGGAAGAGTTAAGGGAATGCTATCCTGAATTTACAGAGTTTGAAGAAAACTGCCGGTTTGGCGGATGCGCCCACATAAGTGAGCCGGTGTGCGGTGTAAAAGATGCCCTTGCAGCAGGTAAGATCAGCAAGGTGCGGTATGAAAATTATGTGGCATTGTATGAGGAGCTGAAAAATAAAAAGAGGTATTGATAGATGCGGTAGAGTGTGGTATAATTTACAAATATTATGTGAAATATATACAATTAAATAACAGAATAACTTAGTGACTTTGTTAAAAGTTACAAGTATACGAATGATAAGGCAGATCATAAATCATATGGAAAATAAGAGCGATGAGATGAGGAGTCTTTTCGCTTTTTTCTTTGAGATACTTAACAGCATCAGGAAAAGCTTTAAATTTTTGATAAAATAATAATAATTTGGGTATAAGTAATTACGAGGAGAGGCGGTTTATAATATTTCGCGTGAATACAAATGACAAATGAAGAACTTAATAGAATTATTAGAAATCTCAATCGACCACAGCGAGAATCTTTAGAAAGATACTTGCTATATCAAACATATCCAGACTTAGATAATGATAGTGATATTGTAGCTAAAAAAGAGGAAAGTTATCGATTATATAGTAGTAATATTTCAAAGTTAATAGCAAAGGTTGAAGTATATGCACATGACTTGCCTATTCCAATATTTGGAATAATTGAAAATATTGTTCGTATTCATTCAATTGTGGAACAAATAGAAGATAAAGAGGAAATGATAAAAGGGTATGAGCAAATTATTCAATATGAGAAATTTTTTATTAATATATTACATTTAATATTGATCAGATTATATGCAGCGCAAGTAAAAACGTATAAAAAAGTGTTGAAAATGTTCAATCATAAAGGTGTTCAAATAGACGATTCTCCAGTTTTGAATAGAGTGGATGAGCAATTAAAGGAAGTTTTAGTTTTAGTTCGGCAGGGAAAGAGTAAGCTTAAAAAGATTTATGCTTTAAGCTGGTTTCAAGTAGAAAAATTTACGGATAATTTATTACCAGTTTTTGATAGGTTTGGAAGCAAAGAAGTTGACGTTATAAATGGGGAAAGTGAGATTATTCAAGAACTGTTAGTTGCATATCAGAGAATGCAGAATATTACAAGTATATGTGAAGAAAATTATTCAGAAATCATAAATAATGGTTATAAAGCAAAATTTTTAAAGCGTATTTTAAATATTGTGCCAATAATTCTTTCTTTTCTATTAACAGTATGCGGTGCTTTGACAATTTATTTTAAATTTATGGGGTAATTGTTATGAATTGGTTTAGAAAAAATAAAAAAGAGAATGTAACTACTGGTGATTTTAATACCTCTGTACTAAAAAGAGGTATTGTGCCAACAGCTATATATTCACGCAATGATGCTATAGGATTTGCTGTGAAAGAGCGTGGTATTATTTTTGGAAATTTGAAGAGAGGGAAGTCGTTAAAACTTTAAGGGAGGCTTTTTAGCATGCGTCAAGGCAGTGGAAATATTAACGAATTAGAAGAATTTGTTGTAAATTCGTATCAGCCTGAGATGATTAATAGTGAACCGAAAACGGAAAAAGAATTACTTTTTATATATCAGAAGTATACAGTCCCATTATATGATTATATGAGACATATCTTCCAGTTTGTATACCCAATTAGTAATGAAATAAGGGCTATGCTTGGACATTTGTCAGAGTACAGGACATTAAAAAAGGACAATAGGAGAGAGTTAGAAAAAGCATATGGCCATTTTAGAAGGATAAATCTTGATGCGTTCAAAATAATATGTAATGAGCTAGATAGAAGTTTATTTCTTGTGTTACAAAAACAATATAGTTATGATTATAGAAATATTTGTGTGGATTATTTGAAGATATATGGAGAAAAATATTTTTCTGCAAGAAAAGCTTACTTGTATGCACAAGAAGAGGAGAGCGTTGGGAGCGATAGTTATACTCATAATATTTTCGACTTATATTATCAGGCAGCCAAACAATATATACTGTTAAAACAGTTTTATGAAAAATATAAAAAAGAAATCAAAAAAGAAAAATGTAAAACGAATACAAGAAAAATTGTATGTGGGTGTATTTCTGCATTTGGAATAATAGTAACATTTATAGGTCTGATATTATAAAAAGATATTAAAATGTAAGGTAGGTTATTTTGGATAGAGATATCCCCAATAGCCTATTTCATTGCATTTCAAAAATAAATTGAATTGGTTGCGGAAACCATCAAAGTGATATAAAATGATGAATCTGCAAAAAGGGTAGCTGCCAAAAACCTATAAAATCAAGAATATTAGGAGGAGATAGATAGAAATGAAACTAGGCATAATAGGTCTTCCCAACGTGGGAAAAAGCACTTTATTTAATTCACTGACAAAGGCAGGTGCGGAATCTGCCAATTATCCCTTTTGCACCATAGATCCCAATGTGGGTGTGGTAGCAGTTCCTGATGAGAGATTAAAGCTTTTAGGGGATATGTATCATTCTAAAAAGGTTACCCCGGCAGTGATTGAGTTTGTGGATATTGCGGGACTGGTAAAAGGCGCTTCTAAAGGAGAAGGTCTTGGAAACCAATTCTTAAGCAATATCAGGGAAGTGGATGCGATAGTGCATGTGGTACGCTGCTTTGAGGATGGCAACGTGGTGCATGTGGATGGAACCATAAATCCCCTGCGGGACATTGAAACTATTAATTTAGAGCTTATTTTTTCTGATATTGAAATTTTGGAGAGAAGAATTGCCAAGACAGGTAAGGCGGCAAGAATGGACAAGTCCCTTGCAAAGGAAGCTGCACTTTTGGAGGCGCTTAAGGCGCATTTAGAGGAAGGCAGTCTTGCAAGAAGCTTTAAAACAGAGGACGAGGATGAACTTGCACTTCTTAATTCTTATAACCTTCTCACCTATAAGCCGGTTATTTTTGCGGCAAATGTGGGAGAAGAGGATTTGGCAAATGATGGAGCAGACAATGAGGGGGTAAAAAAGGTAAGAGATTTTGCAGCAGAGACTTGCAGTGAGGTATTCGTGATCTGTGCTCAGATCGAGCAGGAAATTTCCGAACTGGATGAAGAAGAAAAGGCGATGTTCCTTGAGGATTTGGGCCTGGAGGAATCAGGACTTGAAAAACTGATCAAAGCCAGTTATCGGTTGCTGGGACTTCACAGCTTTTTAACAGCGGGTGAGGATGAAACCAGGGCATGGACAATTAAGGTTGGGACAAAGGCGCCTCAGGCAGCAGGAAAGATACATACCGATTTTGAAAGAGGCTTTATCAAGGCTGAAGTGGTTAATTATAAGGACTTGTTAGAGCAGGGTTCTTTGGCAGCGGCAAGGGAAAAAGGGCTGGTCGGTATGGAAGGCAAAGAATATGTGGTGAAAGACGGAGATGTGATCCTGTTCCGTTTTAATGTATAAGATGTAACGAATAAAACGATATGAAAAACAGATACCGGACTTTGCATGGACAGAAAGGCAGGGAGACTGAATGGATTTGATGGATATTTCTTTTCCCAATATGGGAATTTATTTGGAAAATGTGCCAAAAAGTTTTACCGTATTTGGTTTTGAAATTGCATTATATGGAGTAATCATAGGAATGGGAGTACTTGCCGGGATTTTAATTGCTGCATGGCAGGCGAAAAGGACAGGGCAGGATCCGGATTTGTATTGGGATTTTGCAATTTATGCCGTTATTTTCTCCATTATTGGTGCAAGGCTTTATTATGTGATCTTTGAATGGGATATGTATAAGGATAATCTGCTTAGTATCTTTAATCTACGGCAGGGAGGGTTTGCTATTTACGGGGGTGTGATTGCAGCATTTGCTACATTGTTTGTCTATTCTAAGGTAAAAAAGCAGAATGCACTTCAAATGGCGGATACTGGCGTGATTGGTTTGATTCTCGGACAAGTTATTGGAAGGTGGGGAAACTTTACAAACAGAGAAGTATTTGGAGAATATACGGATAGTTTTTTAGCTATGAGGCTTCCAATTGAGGCTGTGCGTGCGGCGGATATATCAGAGTCCATTGCGTCGCATATTACAGAAGGTGTGAACTATATACAGGTTCATCCTACCTTTCTTTATGAAAGTCTGTGGAATTTATGCCTTTTGGTGTTTGCATTGATTTATTGGAAACATAAAAAGTTTGAAGGTGAGATTGCTTTATTGTATTTAGGCGGTTACGGCCTTGGAAGAGCATGGATTGAAGGAATCAGAACAGATCAGCTTTTTATTCCGGGAACACAGCTTCCGGTATCACAGGTGCTTGCGGTTATATTGTTTGTAGGAGCTGTTATCTGTGATATTGTAGTTAGATTTAGGATGTCTGGAAAAAAATATGAAAAAAAATCTATATAGTACTTTTTTCCTCTGTAACAATATATGGTGAAATAGCAATATTAGAATACCAGATATAGGGAATTTATAGGAAAACATAGTATTTATGCGCCTTGCAGGAAACTGCAGGGTTTTTTTTTGCTTGCGCTCACCCTGGTTTTAGAGTAGAATGGATATAAAGTGGTGGAAAGTGGTAGAAAGTGATATATAAGTGGGTGAAAGTGGTTTTTATTATCTGAGACTTTCTGTGGCAGACTTTCGTTGCACTTTTTGACAAAGGCAGGATCGGAAGCGGGTGAGAGCATATGTTTATGGGTGAGTATAACCATACAATAGATGCCAAGGGCAGACTGATCATTCCTTCCAAATTTCGTGAAGTGTTAGGCGATGAATTTGTGGTGACAAAAGGGATGGATGGCTGTCTGTTTGTGTTCGACGATCCTGAGTGGCAGGCTTTTGAAGAAAAATTACGTTCTTTACCAATGATAGATAAGGAAGCAAGGCAGTTCACACGTTTTTTCCTGGCAGGTGCCGCTAGCGTAGAGGTGGACAAGCAGGGCAGAATTCTTTTGCCGGCAGTCCTTCGTGAGTTTGCAGGAATTACAAAGGATGCAGTTTTAGTGGGTGTGGGCAGCAGAGTTGAAATCTGGAGCAGGGATAGATGGGAAGGCACTGTTACCTATCAGGATATGGAAGAGATTTCAAGGCATATGATTGAACTGGGAATTGGGATTTGACAGTGACAGTTCATCTGCAAATGAAACTGTGATATTTGATAAGGAGCAGGAATGGCATTTTCTCACACATCTGTTTTGCTTGAAGAGACAATTGAAGGATTAAAAATAAAGCCTCAGGGAATTTATGTTGATGGAACTTTGGGCGGTGGCGGTCATTCCGGTGAAATTGTCAAAAGATTGGAAACCGGAGGCAGGCTGATTGGAATTGATCAGGATGAAGCTGCTATAAAAGCTGCAGGAGAGCATCTAAAGGAATTTGAGGATAAAGTTACAATTATAAGGAGCAATTATCGAAATACCAGATCGGTGTTATCTGCAATAGGAATTACTCAAATTGACGGAATGATGTTGGATCTTGGGGTATCTTCCTATCAGTTGGATACAAAAGAAAGAGGTTTTTCTTATCGGTTTGATACGCCCCTTGATATGAGAATGGATCTGCGGCAAAGCTTCTCCGCTAAAGAAATAGTCAACGAATATGATGAAATGCAGTTATTTCGGGTGATTCGTGATTATGGAGAAGATAAGTTTGCTAAAAATATAGCCAAGCATATTGTAATGGCAAGGCAGAAAAAACAGATAGAAACAACAGGAGAATTAAATGAAATTATAAAAGCGGCAATTCCGGCAAAGATGCGCGCAGAAGGAGGGCATCCTTCTAAACGTACCTTTCAGGCAATAAGAATTGAATGCAATCGGGAACTTGAAGTGCTGAAAGAATCTCTTGAAGAACTGATAGATATTTTAAATCCCGGTGGAAGATTATGTGTGATAACCTTTCATTCTTTAGAAGATCGGATTGTAAAAACTGCTTTTAAAAATGCAGCAAACCCATGTACGTGCCCTCCCAGCTTTCCGGTATGTGTTTGTGGAAAGGTAAGCAAGGGAAAGGTGATAACGGGAAAGCCGATTTTACCGGGAGAAGAGGAACTAAGGGAAAACTCAAGATCTAAAAGCGCAAAGCTGAGAATTTTTGAGAAGGAATGAGAAATTAACAGTTCAGGAGATTTAAGTTATGGCAGTGAATGCAAGAGAGAGGAGAAAAACTGCATATAGAAACAGTGTTTATGTGCAGGGGAATACTGCCAGAAGATTACAGGCGGCGCCTGATATACAAAGTACACCGGTTAAAAAAATAAGCAATAGAACCCGTAAAAACAGAGAAAGAGCACTGCACATGAATATTGGCTCTGTGCTTTTTATGGCAGTGGCAATGACAGCGGCAGGATTGATTCTTACATGGTACTTAACCCTGCAGTCTGATATTACTAACAGCATTAAGAATATATCCAGACTGGAAAGCCAGCTCAATTATATGCGTCTTACAAATGATGAGAATTACAGCAGGATAACCAGTAGTGTAAATCTTGAGGAAGTAAGACGGATTGCAATTCAGGAACTGGGCATGCGCTATGCAGAGGAAGGTCAGATTATAACCTTCAATGGCGAAGGCAGCGATTATGTAAGGCAGACAGGTGACATACCGGATTAAAGAAGGTGTAGATTTGGAGAAAAGAAAAAACCAAAACAAATTCACAATTAAAATGCAAAAGAAGCTGGTAGTATTATTTTTTTTAATACTACTGGCTTTTGTAGGGTTATCCTACCGGTTAATTACGATAACGCGGGATAACGGAGAACAATATAAAAAACAGGTGTTATCTCAGCAAAGATACGATAGTACTACAATTCCCTATAAGCGGGGTTCTATATTGGATGCAAATGGAAGTATTTTAGCTTCCAGTGAAAAAGTTTATAATGTAATTCTGGATGCTGTTGCCATATCGGAAAAAGAGGAATATTTAGATCCCACCTTAAATGCACTTAAAAGCCAGTTTGGAATTGATACTGCCAGTGTACGTGAATACATAGCGGCAAACAAAGATTATTCCCGCTATTACGTTTTGGCAAAACGCTTGGAATATGAACAGATCGAAGCTTTCAGAGAACTGCAAAATGAGGAAAATTCCTTGATTCAGGGAATCTGGTTTGAGGAGGAATATAAAAGAGTTTATCCCGGAAATACCCTTGCCAGTGATGTGATAGGGTTTACTACCAGTGACAATGTTGGATCTTATGGACTGGAAGAATACTATAATGATATTTTATCCGGAACCCAGGGAAGAGAATATGGATATTTAAATGATGATTCAAATTTAGAGAGGACTACTATACCGGCAGAGGATGGTAATTCAATTGTAACAACCATTGATGTGAATATACAAAGTATTGTTGAAAAATATCTGAAAAAGTTTGATGAGGAATACAAAGACAATGCCCATGAGGGAAATGGAGCAAATAATATAGGCTGTATTATTATGAGGGTAAATACAGGTGAAATTCTTGCTATGGCAAGTTACCCTAATTTTGATTTGAATGATACCAGAAATACGGATGCTTTAATTGGAATGCCTGTTTTGGATGAAGAAAATAAGCGTACCGGAGAATATATCAATGAAGAAAATATTGGTACAATAACTGAAGATCCTGATGTGTTTTACAGGCATTTAAATGCTTTGTGGAAAAATTTCTGTATCAATGATACCTATGAACCAGGCTCTGTCTCCAAGCCTTTTACCGTAGCGGCAGCTATTGAAAACGGAGACATTACAGGGAATGAAAGTTATACCTGTAACGGATTGCTTACCATAGGCGGTTATGAAATTAAATGCCACAATACATGGGGAGATGGTACATTGACAGTGGAGGAAGGCGTGGAGCGCTCCTGCAATGTGGTTTTGATGAATGTTGCAAATGCAATGGGAAAAGAAACCTATATTGATTTTCAGCATATTTTTAATCTTGGTCTTAAAACAAATATTGATCTTGCAGGTGAGGCCAGAACCGCCAGTCTTGTTTATAATCAAAGTACAATGGGGCCCACAGAACTTGCAACCAACAGCTTCGGCCAGGGCTACAATGCTACCATGATTCAGATGATAGCAGGCTTTTGTTCCCTGATCAATGGGGGATATTACTACGAACCTCATTTGGTAAGTAAAATCATCAGTCCCACAGGCGCTGCCGTACAAAATATTGAACCCAGAATTTTAAAGCAGACCATATCGGAAGTGACTTCAGCAAGAATCCGTGAAATGTGCAATCTGGTGGTAACGGGAGAGAAAGGAACAGGAAAAACTGCAAGGCCGGCAGGCTATATGATTGGCGGAAAGACCGGAACTGCCGAAACGTTGCCTCGAGGTAATAAAGAATATGTAGTGTCTTTCATGGGATATGCACCGGCAGACAATCCGGAGATTGCAATTTACGTGGTGGTGGACAGGCCCAATGTGCCGGGAAATATTATGGATGATGCTAAGTTTGCCACAAAGATCGTCAGAAACGTTCTTACAGAAGTACTTCCATATATGGGAATATTTATGACGGAGGAGCTTTCGGAAGATGAAAGGAAGGAGCTTGAAGCTCTCCAGATAGAAATTATGACGCCGGTCGCGCCTGAAGCTGAAGAAGGAGATTCACCGGAAGGTACGCCTGAGGGGATGCCGGAGGAAGGAGCAGAAGGTGGAAATGGTGAGAGCGGTGAAGGCGGCCAGAATGGCGGCGGACAGGGAGAAAATCCTGAAGGCACCGGCACAGAAGGTGAGGGAGAACCTTACAGAGAAGTATGGAAAGATTTTCCCATTGATCCTGTTACCGGATATGCAATAGATCCTGATACAGGAAATTATGTGGATCCTGTTACCGGCGCGGTTCTTGGCGGAAGCTATGAATCAGGGGTACAATCTCCTTCATCACCGGATCCTGATGCGGCAGGCTCAGCATCACCTTCGCCATAATTGTATAAGAATAATTTCCATAACATTATATAAAGATTGGGAATGATAAAAAATAAGAGGCAATAAGCAAGAATAACCTCATGGAAATGGTAATAAATTATAATAATACCTTTTCTATGAGGTTTTTTATGATAAAAAATAAAACCTGGAACAGGAAAAAGATCGTCACGGTATTTTTTATCTGTGTTGCAATTTTTTTTGTACTTACCGGAAGACTGATTTATCTTATGGTGTTTCAGTCAGAATATTATACGGAAAAAGCCCAGCAGCTTCATGAGAGGGAAAGAAGCATTAAAGCTGCAAGAGGAAGGATACTTGATGCAAATGGAACCGTAATTGCAGATAATAAGACGGTATGTACCATTTCAGTAATTCATAATCAGATAAAAGATCCGGATCAAATTGTAGAGGTCTTGTGCAAAGAACTAGGGCTTTCGGAAGATTATGTCCGTGGCAGAGTGGAGAAGTATTCTGCAATTGAAAGAATCAAAAGCAATGTGGATAAAGAAATTGGAGATGCGATCAGAGCTTATAATCTGGAAGGCGTTAAGGTGGATGAGGATTACAAGCGTTATTATCCTTACGGATCTCTTGCATCTAAGGTACTTGGCTTTACCGGAGGAGATAATCAGGGGATTATTGGTCTGGAAGTGAAATACGAAGAGTATTTAAAAGGAACCGAAGGAACCATTCTTACGGTAACAGATGCCAGAGGAGTTGAAATTGATGAAGCAGGTGAACAGAGAATAGAGCCTGTTGCCGGAAATGATCTTTATTTAAGCCTTGACATGAATATTCAAAGCTATGCCACGCAGCTGGCAAAGCAGGTAATGGAGACCAAACAGGCGGAACGGGTGTCTATTCTTGTTATGAATCCCCAAAACGGAGAGATTATGGCAATGGTGGATGTGCCGGAGTTCGATTTAAATCATCCCTACGAGCTTCCCGAAGGGACTGATACGGAAGGTTTAAGTGATGAAGCAAAGCAGGAATTATTAAATCAAATGTGGCGGAATGGCTGTATCAGCGATACCTATGAACCGGGCTCTACCTTTAAGATCGTCACAGCGGCAGCCGGACTGGAAAGCGGTGTGGTAACCTGTGAGGACCAGTTTTCCTGCCCTGGCTATATTATGGTGGAAGATCGAAGAATCCGCTGCCACAAAACCACCGGACATGGGAGTGAAAATTTTGTGCAGGCCACTATGAACAGCTGTAAGCTGGTGTTTACAAAATGTTAACAGAGCAGCTTTTTGTTGCAATTATATTGGGAAGCTGATAAAATGCTTATAAAGGAGTGGGCTAAAATGACGATCAGCCAATTATTACAGGCGAAAGGCTTTTCACGCTAGGAACTGCTTTCCTTAGAGGAAGATGGCGATATGGATTTGGACGGGAAAACTAAAAACAGGGAGTATCTATGGGGAGAACTGTATGGCTCTATAAATGCCTGCCAATGGGGAAACAGCATTACAAAAGAGCAGGCGGCTGCATAAGCCGGAGGGATAATGCATGGAAATTGTAATTTGGTTTGCGCATCAGGTGATTTCAAACATAATGCGTTTTTTTTCATATCTGATACCGGCATCAAATTTTGAAAGTAGAATAACAGTCAGCTTTTATTTACAGTCAGCTTCAAATATTTTATGTATTTTTTTGTTTCGGAGATATTTATGTCATTTTTCAGACAAGAAAGAAATATCCATAAAAAAGTTACGTATCTGTTTATGGGGGGTGCTTGCCGGAATTGGAGTCTGCCTGGCACACAGGTTAATTTTCCTGTTTTTTCCGCAAATTGGATTAAATTTAATGTCCCAGGTAAGTGAAGAATATATACTTGATATGAACCGTTATCAATACTCGCCAATGATTTTTATGTATATAATTTTGTTGGCGCCAATTACGGAAGAAATCTTTAATCGTGGCATTATATTTCCGGTTGCCCAAAAGAGGCATGGAAACGTTTATGCTGTTATGATATCAGCGTTTTTATTTGCTTTAGGCCATTATAATCTGCCGCAGTTTATTACAGCACTTTGTTTAGGGCTGCTGATTGGCTATTTTGTAGTGAGTACAGGCAATGTATATATTGGGATTGTACTGCATATGGCAAATAATATGTATGCCGGATTCAGGGGAATGCTTCTTGGGGATAAAATATGGGAATTATCAAATAGAACTCTTTATATTGAGTCTGTTGTGGGTGTTTTCATTTTAGTTTTCAGCATATTTGCAGTTAAACATGAAACAAAATAACAGCTTCGGAAATTCCGAAGCTGTATATTTAACATAAGGATGGCCCACGAAGCGAGACATTCATTGTTTGGTGTACCTGATAGATATATATTATCCCAGAATCGCCTTATCATTGGCAAATTCTTCTCCACTGGCTTCCTCAAATTTATGAAGCAGGTCTTCTACGGTCAGCTTTTTCTTTTCTTCGCCTCTGATGTCCAGAATGATTTTTCCATCCATCAGCATAATAAGACGGTTGCCGTGGGTAATGGCATCTTTCATATTGTGGGTGATCATTAACGTAGTCAGATGATCCTTGTTCACAATATATTCTGTGGTTTCCAAAACCTTTGCGGCAGTTTTGGGATCTAAAGCAGCAGTGTGCTCGTCTAAAAGCAATAGCTTTGGCTTTTGAAGGGTTGCCATAAGAAGAGTAAGCGCCTGGCGCTGTCCGCCGGATAAAAGTCCTACCTTTGAAGTCAGGCGTTCTTCAAGACCGAGGCCAAGGATTTTTAAAAGCTCTTTATATTCGTCCCTTTCTTTTTTGGTGATACCGGGGCGGAGAAAACGGGTATGGCCGCGGCGTTTTGCCAGGGCAAGATTTTCTTCAATACCCATAGTTGCGGCAGTTCCGGTCATGGGATCCTGAAAAACCCGGCCAAGGAACTTTGCCCGCTTGTGTTCAGGGAGCTTAGTTACATCAACGCCATCAATCAGGATCTGCCCGGCATCCACCGGCCATACTCCTGCAATTGCATTCATCATGGTAGACTTTCCGGCTCCGTTTCCACCGATTACAGTGACAAAATCACCATCTGTAAGAGTCAGAGAAAAATTATCCAAGGCAAGTTTTTCATTTACAGTGCCAGGATTAAATACTTTTGTTACATTTTTAAGTTCAAGCATTGCTGTTTCCTCCTTTCTTTAAGACGGATTTGCTGAAGTATTTGCCCTTCCAGAAAGGAATAGCAAGGAATACGGCAACAATCAGTGCTGATAATAATTTAAGGCTGTCCGTATCAACAATTTTCAGCCAGATAACAACCTGAAGAACAATGTAATAAATTATGGAGCCAAGTACCACACCAATTAGTTTAAATCCAAAATTTTTAAAAATTTTTCCAAATACAGCTTCCCCGATAATGACTGCAGCAAGACCGATTACAATAGCGCCGCGCCCCATATTGATATCGGCAAAGCCCTGATACTGGGCAAGCAGCGCGCCAGAAAGTCCTACCAGTCCATTGGAAATCATAAGCCCCAGTACTTTGGATTTATTGGTGTTGATTCCCTGAGCTCTGGACATATTTCCATTACATCCGGTGGCACGAAGGGCACAGCCCAGTTCAGTTCCAAAAAACCAGTAAAGTATAAAAACTAAAATGAGAATGGTAAAGGCAACTACAAAAATAGGATTTTTATAAAAAACAACTCCTTTAATATATCGCAATGAAACCAAAAGGTCATATTTGTCTACATTGATTGCCTGGTTTGCTTTTCCCATAATTTTCAGATTAACGGAATAAAGGCCAAGCTGGGAAAGGATACCGGCTAAAATTGCGGGAATTCCCATAAAAGTGTGAAACAACCCGGTTACCAGTCCGGTGAGCATACCTGCCAAGGTGGCAGTAATCATAGCAATAAAAACATTGTGACCGGAAAGCATCATCATAATGCATACAGCGCCGCCGGTACATAAGGAACCGTCAACAGTCAGGTCGGCAATATCCAAAACACGATAGGTAATGTAAATGCCAATGGCGGTGATTCCCCAGATCAGTCCCTGAGAAAATACGCCGGGCATTGCATTCAGTAAATTTAAGATGTTCATTGATTTCCTCCAGAATACATAAGTAAAAATATAGGATGAAAAGCAGCGAGAGAATGAATTCTCCCGCTGGCTTTGTATAGATTGTTTATTCTGCTTCTTCTTCCATTACGATTGCTTCATAACCTTCAGGAACAGTGATGTTTAATGCTTCACAGTTTGCCGCCTGATATTTCTTTGTAAAGTTGGGTGCATATTCAATAGGCATTGTGGAAATATCTGCACCTTCAGCTAAAATTTTTACTGCCATTTTACCGGTGGCAACGCCAAGATCATAATAGCTGATAGATAAGGTAGCTACACCGCAGCCTGCACAGATGCCTTCTTCACCGGCAACTACAGGTACACCGGCAGGAATACATACATTATTGATCAGCTCTGCGTTGGAAGCAGCGGTATTGTCCGTAGGAACATAAATAACATCAACTGTGTTTGCAGCATTTGTTACAATAGTAGTAATGTCATTGGAATCAGAAAATGCATAATATTCACAGCTATATCCTTTTTCCTCAAGGAAAGTCTTAATGGTATCTACCTGATACTGAGAATTTGCTTCTGCAGAACAGTACAATAAGCCCACTGTTTTTGCATCAGGGAATAACTCCTGCAGCATATCTGCCTGTCCGTCAAGGGGAGCAAGATCAGAGGTACCGGAAACATTTCCTCCTACCGTACCGTCAAATCCGTCAATTTCCAGTGCCACTCCGTATTCGGTGACAGAAGTTCCAAGGATGGGAATTTCATTGGTTCCTGCTACAGCGGCCTGAAGAGCAGGGGTTGCGTTTGCAAGGATCAGATCCACATCACTATTGGAAACAAAGCTGTTGATAATGGTGGAGCAGGTATTGGAATCGCCCTGTGCATTCTGCACATCAAAGGTAACTTTGTCGCCAAGGGCTTCGGTTAAAGCATCCATAAATCCCTGGGTAGCAGCGTCCAATGCATCATGCTGTACCAACTGGCAGATGCCTACAACATAGGTTTCATCAGATTCACTGGCAGTTTCATTTTCTGTGTCAGGGGCTTCGGCAGCAGTATCGTCTGCAGCTTCCTGATTGGATTCCGTATTTTCGGCAGAATTCTGTGTATCAGCATTTCCACCACAGGCTGTAAGGCTGCCTATCATAGCTACGGTCATAAGTAATGCAAGTATTTTTTTCATAATGGTTCCTCCCATAAAATATTACAGCAAATAATTCACTGCGTATCAGATTATACTAGTTTAAAGCGCTAAAGTCAACCTGTTTCTTAAAAAAGTTGGGGACAGTAGTGTTTTGTGAATGAGTGGGCGGCCGAATTACATATATTTAGTTAAAACCATAGAGGACAGCTAATATGGAGCCATTGTTTGAAAAAATAAATATGGAAGGAAAAAGAAAAGAAATTTTAGGCAATGCAGTGGAATTACTGGAAAGACTGGAGCTTATTACAAAGGAAGAAAAGGAATGCATGCTGCATATCATTTGGCGGGAGGATGGGAATTAAGGTAATGGAACGAGTGGGAATTTATAACAGATGCAGTACGGAGGAAGAAAGTCAGAGAAGCGCCCTGGCAGCCCAGGCGGCTGAAAGCAGGGAAATTGCGGATAAAAAAGGTTGGCGGATAACAGCACAATACATAGAATCGGAAACAGGGACTGTGGCCTATAAGCGGAATGAATATCAGAGACTTTTGTCAGATATGGAAAAGGATAAGTTTGACATTGTAATGATTAAATCTATTGACCGGCTTATGCGCTCTGCCAGGGACTGGTACTTTTTTTTAAGCAGACTGACAGAAAACAATTTGAGACTATACATATATATAGAAGGAAAATTTTACACGCCTGATGATAATTTAATTTCCGGCATTAAGGCGATCCTGGCGGAAGATTTCAGCAGGGAGCTTTCAAAAAAAATAAAAAATGCCCACAGGAGAAGGCAGGAGAAAAAAAGCGGACTAAATATTACATGTGAAATGTATGGATGGAATAAGGTAAAAAAGGATGTTTATGAGATTAATGAGGAGGAGGCGGCTTATTACAGATATGCGTTTCAGATGGCAAAGGAGGGAAAAGGATTTTATACCATAAGCAACAGGCTGTATGATTTGGGTGCCAGAAGCAGAAACGGAGGTAAAATTTCACAGGTTCAGTGGAGGAAAATGTTGTATACAAAAAGGGCCAGCGGGACGATGATTTTAAACACCCGGTCTTATAATTTTGACACAAAAAAGTATGAGAAGCTGCCGAAAAAGGACTGGATTGTTATAGAAAATGCGCTGCCCCCTATTGTTACAAATAAATATCAGGAGGAGGTTTTAAAGGTACTCAGTCACAAAAGCGGAGGTAAGGGACGAAGTGAAAACAGTGTCCATACATTCTATAATACTGGCAAATATGAATTGTCCCACAAAATTATCTGTGGGACGTGCGGCGGATATTATTACCGGATAGGGAAAAGTGGAAAATCCGCAAAGAATACCGTGTGGAAATGCTCCACCTGTTTAAAAAATGGCAGGGCAAGGGCAGGGGAAAATCTAAAAGGCTGCGACAATCCCAATGTGAAGGAAATACAGATTCTAAAAGACCTTCAGAAAGAACTTGAAGGCAGCAGGGAAGAAAGAAGATGGGAGGAAGCGCTTTATCAGGAACTGGCGTATGTGATAAGAAAAGCATTGAAGGCTCAAAACAGTGAAAAAGAGCTGGAAAAGCTGGGAAAAGAAGAAAAGAGGTTAACTGCTAAAAAAGATATTTTAATGGAGAAACTGCTTTCAGGTATTATCAGTGATCAGGAGTTTCAAAAGTACGATCAGGAGTTTAAAGAAAAACTTGAGGCGGTAAAAAATAAAATTGCCGGTATAAAGGAGAGACGTCAGAAATACAATAATTATGAGTGCCGGATGAAAGAGATAGAAAATACTCTTGAAAAGGAGAATCTGTTACGGACTGCCATAGAAAAAGTTCTTTTACGCTGCATTGACCATATTGTGGTGTATGGAGACGGAAGCCTTAAAATCCTGTTTATGGAAGAAAATAGTGTTTTGTAAATACCTGTAACCCAGTGTTTATTACGGTAGGGTTGAGATTAGGTGTGGAGAGATATTACCAGTATTTTACCCAGTTTGGACTGTTAAATAAGACAGGAGTGGATCTGCCGGGGGAGGCCGGAACCATTATGCATAAGATGGAGGATATGAAAGCTGTGGAACTTGCCACTGTATCTTTCGGCCAGTCCTTTCAGATTACACCGATACAGCTTGCGGCTACTGCCTGTGCTATCGTAAACGGTGGAAACAGGGTAACTCCCCATCTGGCAGTTATGACAGCAGACAGAGATGGAACGGAAATTGAAAAGTTCTCATATCCGGTAACAGAACATATTGTATCAGAGGAAACTTCCGCTACCATGCGGATGATCCTGGAACAGGTAGTGGAAAATGGTACCGGACACAATGGTTATGTGGAAGGGGCAAAGGTTGGAGGAAAAACAGCAACCAGTCAGACGCTTCCACGAGGCAGTGGAAGATACATTGCATCTTTTGTAGGATTTGCGCCGGCAGATAACCCGCAGGTCCTTGCCCTTGCCATTATCCATAATCCCCAGGGAGTGTATTATGGAGGGCAGGTGGCCGCTCCGGTGGTAAGGCAGCTTTTTGAAAATATTCTTCCTTATTTGGAAGAAATGGATTATAATTGAGAGGTGCAGATAATGGCAGGAAGTTTTATTGCAGTGCCCATATTGATTTCTTTTGGCTTAAGTGTGATTTTGGGGCCCCTTATCATTCCCCTGTTAAAAAGGCTCAAAGTAGGGCAGACAGTAAGGGAGGACGGACCGAGCACTCACCTGAAAAAGTCAGGAACGCCTACAATGGGGGGAATCCTGATTATGATCAGTGTAGCGGTCACTTCAATACTGTATGCGGGGGAGTACCCCCAAATCGTTCCTATTTTGTTTCTAACGCTGGGGTTTGGGCTGATTGGTCTTTTGGATGATTACCTTAAAGTGGTGCTCCGCCGGTCTATGGGACTTAGAGCATGGCAGAAGATGCTGCTTCAATTGATTGTAACAGGTATATTTACGTATTATCTGTATCATGCGAAGGGTGTGTCTTTGGTGATGAAGATTCCTTTTTTAAACGGGTATTTTCTGAATATGGGAAAACTTACCATACCCTTTTTGTTTGTGGTGGTAATTGGAACAGTGAACGGGACGAACTTTACGGATGGATTAGACGGACTGGTAAGCAGTGTGACAATCATGGTGTCAACCTTTTTCACAGTGGCGGCTATTGGCACCGGCGTGGGGATTGCACCGATTACTTGTGCAGTGACAGGTGCACTTTTAGGATTTCTTTTATTCAATGTCCATCCTGCCAGTGTGTTTATGGGGGATACGGGTTCTCTTGCACTTGGAGGCTTTGTTGTATCCTGTGCCTATATGATGCAGTTTCCCTTGTTTCTTCCAATTATTGGTTTTATTTATGTGATCGAAGTATTATCGGTTATAATTCAGGTGGTTTATTATAAATTAAGCGGAGGAAAGCGGGTATTTAAAATGGCGCCTCTGCATCATCATTTTGAATTATGCGGGTGGAAGGAGACGAAGGTGGTGGCGGTATTTTCCATTATTACTGCGGCACTTTGTCTTTTAGCGCTGCTTGGTTTATAATTAATATATGTCTGCCTAAGTGGACTGACAGAGGCAAAAATAGATAAGAAAGTTGAAAGAGGAATGTTATGGAACTGCAGGGGAAAAAAGTTCTGGTAGTGGGAAGTGGTAAAAGTGGAATCGGAGCGGCAGGTCTTTTGGGAAAAATAGGAGCACTGCCGGTAATTTTTGACAGTAATGAGAAGTTATGCGCCACAGATATAAAGGAAAAGGCGGGGCATATACCAGAGCTTGAGGTACGGATTGGGTTAATACCGGAGGAAGAAAAAAAAGAATTTGTATTGGTGGTATTAAGTCCCGGAGTGCCGGCAGATCTGCCTATGCTTGAAGATTACAGGAGGCTTTCCATTCCCATTTGGGGAGAGATCGAGCTGGCTTATGAATTTTCCAAAGGAAAATTAATCGCTATAACAGGAACCAATGGAAAAACTACTACCACCACATTGGTGGGGGAGATTATGAATGCTTATTTTAAATCCGTATATGTGGTGGGAAATATTGGAAATCCCTATACGGATATTGCTCTTGATACAAAGGAGGATACGGTTACAGTTGCGGAGATCAGCAGCTTTCAACTGGAGACTACCCATGAATTTAAGCCTGCGGTTTCAGCAATTTTAAATATTACGCCGGATCATTTAAATCGTCATCATACAATGGAATGTTACGTGGAAATGAAAGAAAGGGTTGCTGCAAAGCAGACAAAGGAAGATACTTGTATATTAAACTATGAAGATGCTTATACAAGGGACTTTGGCAGCAGATGCCCCGGAAGCGTCCAATATTTTTCTTCAAAAGAAGAGCTGGAAGAGGGCGTGTTTCTTGATGGCGAAGAAATTGTTATGGCAAAAAGGGATGCTTTGGGAAATAGGGTAAAGCAGAGGCTTTTGAATATTCATGACATGAATCTGGTAGGCATGTGCAATGTGGAAAATGTGATGGCGGCTGTTTTAATCTGTGATGCCATGAATGTGCCTATGAAAATTATCATAAAGGTTATAAAGGAATTTAAAGCTGTAGAGCATAGAATTGAGTTTGTTGCCACCAAAAAGGGCGTGGATTATTATAATGATTCCAAGGGAACCAATCCGGACGCGGCAATACAGGGGATTCGGGCAATGAACCGGCCGACTGTGCTGATCGGGGGAGGCTATGATAAACAAAGCGAGTATGATGCCTGGATAGAAGCCTTCGAAGGCAAGGTGAAGGCACTTGTACTGATTGGGCAGACCAAAGAAAAAATCGCTGCCTGTGCCAGAGCGCATGGAGTGGAAAATATAATTTTGGCGGATACCTTTGAAGAGGCATTTCAGATATGCGTCAGTCAGTCAGTGCCTGGTGATGCGGTACTTTTGTCACCGGCTTGCGCCAGTTGGGGAATGTTTCCCAATTATGAGGAGCGTGGAAATAGATTTAAAGAGTTAGTAGGAAAGATTGGAGCTTGAGAGCGTGGCGGAAAGAAGAAGGGGAAACGGTCCGGGAAGGAAGAACAGAGGGCAGCAGGATTCATTTTTTGACTATACCTTGCTGTTTATTGTGTTGTTTCTGCTTGCATTTGGTCTGGTGGTGCTTTATTCCAGCAGTGCCTATGAGGGCAGCCTTTTAAAGGATCCGGATCCGGCTTATTTTTTAAAAAAACAGATGGTTTCTACAGTGATTGGAATGGCAGCCATGATAGTAGTTGCCAATATCCCTTATCATTTTTGGGAACGATTTGCAGTGCTTGGCTATATTGTGTCTATCATTATGATTCTTTTGATCATTCCTTTCGGTGTGGAAGCAAACGGTGCAAAGAGATGGCTTAAAATTGCAGGTATGTCTATTCAGCCGGCAGAGGTTGCCAAGTTAGGAATGATCTTATTTTTAGCAAGTCTGATTTGTAGGATGGGGAGAAAAATCAGAACTGGAAAAGGGTTTTTTATTGTACTTATGATTCCTATGCCTGTCAGCCTTTTGGTATGGCAGATTACAGAAAATATGAGTTCTGCCATTATTATTTTAGGAATTGCAGTGCTTATGCTGTTTGTGTCCTGTCCGGATTATAAACGTTTTATTCTGCTTGGGGCGGCGGGGACAGCGGTATGCGCCCTTACACTGTTTATTATAGTAAATGCAGCCGACAGCGGAAGCCTTGGGGTACGTGGAACTCGTATTCTGGCGTGGCTGGATCCAGAGGCATATGCCAGTGGGAAAGGGTTTCAGACGCTGCAGGCGCTGTATGCCATTGGATCCGGCGGTATTTGGGGAAAAGGCCTGGGCAAAAGTGTGCAGAAACTGGGATTTTTGCCTGAGGCACAGAATGATATGATTTTTTCTATTATCTGTGAAGAGCTTGGACTTTTTGGGGCGATTGCCATTATGCTGATGTTTGTTCTGCTGATCTGGAGATTTATGGTAATTGCAAATAATGCACCAGATTTATTCGGAGCACTTTTGGTGGTTGGCGTTATGGGGCACATTGCGATTCAGGTGATTTTAAATGTGGCAGTAGTGACCAATACGATTCCCAATACCGGTATTTCACTGCCTTTTATCAGCTACGGAGGATCTGCAGTATTGTTTTTGATGATAGAAATAGGGATTGTCTTAAGCGTAGGCAGAGGGATAAGATTGAAAGATTTATAGTACAAGATGCGATTTCCTTTTTATTACATATTTTAGAATAGGTCTATCTTTTAAACCGGAAGGCGGAAGGTGAGAATTTGGATGCTATTCATATTCAGGGAGGAAATCCTCTTTTTGGAGAAACAAAGATACAGGGATCTAAAAATGCAGTGCTGCCAATTATGGCAGCAGCGCTTTTAATTGAGGATGTCTGTGTTATAGAAAACTGTCCCCGTATTTCAGATGTGCAGCATATGAAACAGCTTTTGGAGGGAATCGGGTGCCGGGTGAACTTTACTAATAGTGCAATTACCATTGATGCCAGAAATATATCGGATGATACTATGTCCGGAGAAAGTGTAACAGGCATGCGTTCCTCTATTATGCTGCTTGGTGCGATGCTGGGCAGGGTTGGTGAGGTTACTATGGCCTATCCGGGTGGGTGCGTCATAGGGGAACGTCCTATTGACCTGCACTTAAATGCACTTCGCCGGATGGGAGTTTCGGTATATGAAAAAGAGGGCGGATTTACAGCAAGAGTAAAGAGTCTTGAAGGAACTGTTTTAAGGCTTCCCGTTTCCAGTGTAGGCGCTACGGAAAATATTATTCTGGCGGCTGTGAAAGCAAGAGGGGTTACGGTACTTCAAAATGCGGCAAAGGAGCCGGAAATTGTTACTTTATGTGAATTTTTGCGGGAAGCAGGCGCTGTCATAGAAGGAATTGGCGGATCCGTGCTGATTATACAGGGCGGTCATGAACTGCATGGAATCAGGTTTAAAACACCTCCAGACCGTATTGTGGCAGGAACTTATCTGATGAGCGTTTTGGGAGCCGGCGGACATATTTTTTTGGAAGATGCGCCTGTTTCACAGATGCGCAGTATGCTTGCAACAGCAAGGGATATGGGGGCTGAAATTAGCATTTCCAAGGAGGGACTGACAATTATTGCAGCTGATCACACAAAGGCAGTTCCCTATATAAAAACAGAGGTGTATCCCGGTTTTCCCACCGATATCCAGTCAATTCTTATGGCAGCGCTTACCACAGCGCAGGGGAACAGTGTGATTGAAGAAACTATATTTGAAAACAGATTCCGTATTGCACCACAGCTAAAAAAAATGGGAGCCTGTATTGAACTGTTAGGAAGCCGGAGAGCTGTGATTACAGGGGTAGATAGTCTTTTAGGATGTGAAGTTACTGCCCAGGAACTGCGTGGAGGCGCTGCACTGGTGATTGCAGGATGCATGGCAATGGGAGAAACCGTAATAAAAAACCGGCATTTTATTGAGCGGGGATATGAAGATATCTGCAGGGATTACCAGAACCTTGGGGTAAATATATATACCGGATAATGGAAAAGATGGCTAAGAAAAAACTGAAAAAAAAGAAGCAGAATAATAGAATAAGTTTTTCCACACATAAAAGCCTGTTTATTATAGGTGGTATGATTATTGCATTTGCTGCCATGCTGGTAGCTGCATACGTTTATGTTATCACTACCTACACGGTTACTACAATTTATGTTGAAGGAAATATTCATTATACCAATGAAGAGATTATTAATATGGTAATGGAAGGGCATTATGGAAATAATTCTCTTCTATTATCATTAAAGTATAAAGATAAAAGTATTGTTGGTGTTCCTTTTGTTGAAAAAATGGATGTTTCAGTACTGGATCCCAATACCATTAAAATAGAGGTTTATGAAAAATCTTTGGCGGGTTATGTAGAATATCTGGAAAGATATATGTATTTTGATAAAGATGGAGTAGTGGTAGAAAGCTCAATGGAAAAAACAGCTGGTATTCCTATGGTGACGGGGCTTAAATTTGATCACGTGATCCTGTATGAGCCCCTGCCGGTGGAAAACGCAGCAGTTTTTTCTTCTATCTTAAGTATTACGCAGTTGGTAAATAAGTATAGTCTTTCAGTGGACAGGATCTATTTTGGCAGCGACGGTTCGGTAACGCTTTATTTTGGAGATGTGAAAGCTTCGCTGGGAGTTGGGGATAATCTGGATGAAAAAATCATGGAACTTCAGTATATGATTCCGGAACTTGAAGGAAAAAGCGGGACTCTTAGAATGGAAAATTATACAGAAGAAACTCATAATATTTCATTTGAACTGGATTAGCAGATTTCACATAAAAAAACAATCAAGAAAAACTAAAATTTATAGTTGATAATTCATAGAAAAAATTATATGATAGATTATATGAGTTTGTGTCTGGCATGTTTTTGCCGGCAGGGGTGGGGATGATAAGGAGGAAAAACCTTTGCTTGAAATTAAAACGAATGACGCTGAATCTGCTGCTAAGATCATTGTGATCGGTGTTGGAGGCGCAGGTAATAATGCTGTTAATAGAATGGTGGACGAGAGTATCACCGGTGTTGAGTTTATTGGTATTAATACAGATAAACAGGCATTGCAGTTATGTAAGGCACCAAAGCTTTTACAAATTGGAGAGAAGCTTACCAAGGGATTGGGAGCTGGTGCCAAGCCAGAGATCGGTGAGAAGGCTGCCGAAGAAAGCAGCGAGGAAATTGCAGCAGCACTGAAAGGTGCGGACATGGTTTTTGTAACCTGTGGTATGGGAGGCGGTACCGGAACCGGTGCGGCGCCTATTGTAGCCAAGCTGGCAAAGGATATGGGAATTCTTACAGTTGGTGTTGTGACGAAACCTTTTCGCTTTGAAGCAAAAGCACGTATGGTAAATGCGCTGAATGGTATTGAAAGGATTAAAGATAATGTAGATACGCTGATAGTAATTCCAAACGATAAGTTACTTGAGATTGTTGACAGAAGGACAACCATGCCGGATGCGCTTAAGAAAGCAGATGAAGTGCTGCAGCAGGCGGTTCAGGGAATTACTGATCTGATTAATGTACCTGCCGTTATTAATCTTGACTTTGCAGATGTGCAGACAGTTATGAAAGATAAGGGAATTGCACATATTGGTATTGGAGAAGGAAAGGGAGACGATAAAGCAAGCGAAGCTGTCAAGATGGCAGTGGAAAGCCCGTTACTTGAAACTACGATTTCCGGTGCAACTCATGTGATCATTAATGTTTCCGGTGATATTACTCTTGCAGATGCATCTGACGCAGCAAGTTATGTACAGGAGCTTGCAGGAGATAATGTAAATATTATTTTTGGTGCTATGTACGATGAAACCAAGTCAGATAGCTGTCGGATTACGGTTATCGCTACCGGTCTTGAGGACGCTACGCTGCCTACCAATAAGCCGGTATCTCCTTACAGTACATTTTCAGGTAAATACATAAAGCCTGTTACGCCTAATATCAATTTAAGACCAACAGGAAGTCAGGAGGGAGTTAATGTGATTCCGGGGCATGCAGCGCCTAATGTGAATACAACACCGCACAGGCCTGTGGGAGGCATTACCAATCCTGGCGATTTGAGAAGCAATGTGGCGGACAAGCCTTTGAAGATACCTGATTTTCTTCAAAAGAAATAATAGAATTCAGAATAATTTTCATAAGAAATTCAAAGGCTGTATATCGTTGGATATACAGCCTTTTAGAAAGTTAAGAAGTTTGGAGCGGAGGAAAAAGGTTGAAAGAAACTTTCAACCTTACGTATTTGGGCCTATTCCCACTTGGGAGGAGCCCAAGCGGGAAAGGCATGGGTATAAAGATGAAGTATGATAAAGAATGTTTATCGTTCATTGATCACAGTGTAAGCTGTTTTCATGTGATAGAAAATATGGAGAAAAAATTACTTGAAAATGGATTTTTTAAGTTAAATGAAAAGGATGAGTGGAAGCTGGAAGCTGGAAAAAGTTATTATGTAACGCGGGGAGCTTCTTCGCTGGCAGCGTTCAGGGTGCCTTATGGGAAATGGGTGGGATTTCATATTACGGCATCCCATAGTGACTCTCCTTCCTTTAAATTAAAGACTAATCCTGAAATGAAAGTGGAGGATAAATATCTGAAACTGAATACGGAAGGTTATGGAGGAATGATCTATTCTACCTGGTTTGACAGATGTCTTTCTGTTGCCGGCCAAATAGTGTGTAAGGAAGGGGATGGCCTTAAATCTGTTAATGTAAATATAGATGAGGACCTTCTTGTAATTCCAAGCCTTGCGATTCATATGAACAGGGAGGCAAATAAAGGGATGGAATTTAATCCCCAGACAGACCTGCTTCCGCTTATGGGAGGCAATAAGGCAAAGGGCAGTCTTTTTAGAAGGATTTCTGATCAGGCTAACGTAAGGGAAGAGGATATTTTAGGAAGTGATTTGTTTTTATATGTAAGGGAAAAGGGAAAGCTGGCAGGTGCAGAAAAAGAACTTATGATAGCGCCCCGTCTGGATGATTTGGAATGTGTGTATGCGTCAATGGAAGCAATAGTGGAAACACAGCCGGAAAACTATTGCAGTATGTGCGTGGTGTTTAATAATGAAGAGGTGGGAAGTCTTACAAGGTGTGGGGCAGCTTCTACTTTTTTAAAGGATACTTTAGAAAGAATTGGAGAAGGAGTGGGGAAAAACAGAAGTGATTATTTGCGGCTGCTTGCAGACAGCTTTGTGATATCTGCGGATAATGCCCACGCATTTCACCCCAATCATCCGGAAAAAGCAGATCCTGAAAACCGTCCGGTTTTGAACGGAGGAATTGTAATCAAGCATCATGGAAGTCAGAAGTATGCAACAGATGCATATTCTGAAGCGGTAATGAAAGCGCTTTGCCAAAAGGCACAGGTACCTTACCAGGATTACCACAACCGCTCGGATATTCCTGGAGGATCAACTCTTGGAAATATTTCTACGGGGCAGGTTTCCATCCCGACTGTTGACATTGGACTGGCACAGCTTGCCATGCATTCGGCAGTGGAGACAGCGGGAAGCAGGGATGTGGGATATCTGGTACAGATGCTTAAAAAGTTTTATGAAAAATAAATGGATGGATGGACAGCCTGAGAGGGCTGTCTTTTTTTGTTTTATATAAGGATAACCGGTAAAGTACAGTATCCGTTGTTTGTCAAAATAGCGCGATGAATGACTCCTTTGGGGACAACGGTTTGACAAATTATGAAGGGCTTAATGATTATAATGAACAGGTACATAAGAAATGGAGGTGAAGGATTGCAAGGTGCAATTACAGGGTACCCTATATATTGACAGTATATTTTTATTGAACCTGGTCATGGATCTGTATCTTTTGACACTTACATGCAGGATACTTGGAAAAACTGCCACATATTCAAGAATTTTTGCCGGAAGTGTTATTGGTGCAGCAGGGTATTGCACGATCCTGTGCCTGCCGGGACTTACATATATGCTGAAAGTACTGCTTGGAATGCTTCCTTTAGGAGCATTCATGATAAAAATTTCCTGTAGAACAAAAGGGATAAAAGAACTTTTACGGGGAGAAGGCTATCTGTTTTCCGTTTCATTTCTAATTGGCGGGTTCATAATCTTTCTTAAAGGCAGGATACCGTTTCTTAATGGGCAGGGTGATACGGTGTCTGCAACAGCCGGTATTGGTTTTGCTGGTTTTGTGATTTGCCGGAAAGTAATTGACAGATATCAAAGGAAAAGAAAGGAACATTTTTGCAAGGTGTTACTTCCGGGAGATGAAGGAATAGTAGAGGTTATGGCATTGATCGATACGGGCAATGGACTTACTGAACCGATCAGTAAAAAACCCGTTGCAATCCTGGAAGAAAATGAATGGAAAAAATTAAAAATATGGATGAAACCGGAAAAGTATAAAATAATTCCCTACCATAGCATAGGAAAAGATCGGGGAATGCTTGAGGGCTATGAAATAGATGCTGTGGAAATTAAATCAGATGCCGGTGATAAACGCTTTGATAAAGTGATTATAGCAATATTTAAAGGAAAAATATCTCAAAAAGGCAGCTATCAGATGATTTTGCCGCCGGAATTATCCATATAAAGTAAAGGATGAAGGAGGAAGTTAAGAATGGTTTTTAAGGTGGCAATTCCCGGGAAACTGCAGTTTAAGCTTTACCGCAGAGAACCCGGTTTTCTACTAACAAGACAGGGGGATGTTCATTACATAGGCGGCAGTGAGGTGCTTCCGCCACCGCTTGAAATTGAGAAGGAAAATGCGGTTATCAGTGATCTTGGAACGGAATATGAGAATGAGGCAAAATCAATATTGATTGAGCATAATTTACGTCTGGTAGTCTATATTGCAAAGAAATTTGATAATACGGGAGTAGGCGTGGAGGATCTGATCTCAATAGGCACGATTGGGCTGATTAAATCCATAAATACCTTTAATCCTGAAAAGAATATTAAGCTTGCAACTTACGCTTCCAGATGTATTGAAAATGAAATATTAATGTATCTGCGCAGGAATAATAAGACAAAACTGGAGGTTTCCATTGATGAACCTTTAAATGTGGACTGGGATGGAAATGAGCTTCTTTTGTCAGATATTCTTGGAACAGACGAGGATGTGATCTACAAGAACATTGAAAATGAGGTGGAGAGAAAGCTTCTTTTAAAAGCCATTGACAGGCTCAGCGACAGGGAAAAGACAATCATAAATTTGAGATTCGGGCTGGGCACGCCGGACGGTCAGGAGATGACACAGAAAGAGGTGGCAGAACTGCTTGGAATTTCACAGTCCTATATTTCCAGACTGGAAAAAAAGATTATGAAAAGATTGAAAAAAGAATTGATGCGTGACAGTTATTAGTAAAAGAGCTGCCTCCATAACAAATGATTTGTTGTGGAAGCAGCTTTTACTGAAATAACACTTTTACTGAAATAACACTTTTACTGAAATACCCATTGACGAATGAAAACCATATCTGCTACAATCAAATCAAAGCATA
>OFEY01000098.1_pt1 | contig 89317 bp, 117 predicted proteins | sample 1521251 | NCBI WGS metagenome assembly OFEY01 (sample SAMEA3504100, study PRJEB24116) | mouse gut metagenome | biome: mouse gut; feature: mouse-associated habitat; material: faeces | place: Denmark | collected 2011
CAAATATATTTATAAAATATACCTGTAAATAAAACATCAGAAAGGTAATATACCAATATGAAATTTCAAAAAGTATCCCGGCTCCGGGGAGAAATTACCGTTCCCGGAGACAAGTCCATCTCCCACCGCGCCGTAATGTTCGGCGCACTTTCAAAAGGAACAACAAAGATCACGGGCTTTTTGCGGGGCGCAGATTGTCTTTCCACCATCGCGTGTTTCAGGCAGCTCGGCATCACCGTTGAGGAGAGCAATGATACGATTCTGGTTCACGGAAAAGGACTGCACGGCTTACGTGAGCCCGCCGCCGTATTGGATACGGGCAACAGCGGCACCACCACAAGACTGATCTCCGGTATCCTGGCAGGACAGAACTTCAAATCCGTTTTAAACGGCGACGCCTCCATACAAAAGCGTCCCATGCGCCGTATTATGACACCCTTGTCACAAATGGGCGCTTCCATACGCAGTATGAAAGATAACGACTGTGCTCCTTTGGAGATCACCGGCAGTCCTCTTCATGGTATCTCCTACCCCTCTCCCGTGGCATCCGCCCAGGTAAAATCCGCAGTGCTGCTTGCCGGCCTTTACGCCGATGGCGAAACCAGCGTGAAAGAACCTGCCGTCAGCAGAAATCACACCGAACTGATGTTGAAAAGCTTCGGCGCGGATATCAGGACCGAAGGCCTCACTGCCACCATACGGCCGGAGCCCGTTCTCTGCGGCATGGATATCCTTATTCCCGGTGATATTTCCTCCGCCGCCTACTTTATCGCCGTGGGCTGTCTTGTACCGGATGCTGAAATACTGATCCGCAATGTGGGGATCAACCCTACCAGAGACGGCATCCTGCGGGTTGCAAAAGAAATGGGGGCGGATATTACCCTGCTGCATGAAAAAAATACCGGCGAACCGGTGGCCGATCTGCTTATAAAAAGCAGTCCGCTCCACGGCGTTACTATCGGCGGAGATATCATTCCCACTCTGATCGATGAACTGCCTATTATCGCCGTTATGGCTGCTTTCGCGGCGGGTACCACCATCATCCGGGATGCCGCGGAGCTGAAAGTCAAAGAATCCGACCGCATCGCCGTTATGACGGAAAATCTCTCAGCTATGGGGTGCGATATCACCGCAACGGATGACGGCATGATCATAAACGGCGGAAGGCCTCTGCACGGCGCTCTCATCGACGCTCACCTCGACCACCGTATCGCCATGAGTTTTGCCGTAGCGGCTCTGGCCGCAGAAGGTAAGACCGAAATAAAAGACGCTGACTGCGTTAAAATCAGCTATCCCGGTTTTTATCAGGATCTGGAAAAACTTTACGATATGTAAAAACAGCAAATGCCGGCAGTTTCCGCAATCCGCAGAACTGCCGGCATCAGTAATGCCCCTTATTATTTATTTTCCTGTTTCTCAAGTTCCGTATTTACAGTATCATAAATGCTGATGCGGGAAGCATCCATACCGGGCATACCAACAAAAGTAGAACCATAATTGAAGATATCCCCTTTCTTTTCAATACGCACAATCTCGATAAAGGTGTGAAGCACTTCTTTCGTCCAGATCGTCAGATAAGCCTCATATACCGTACCGATCGTCAGCGGCAGATCACAGTTAAAGCCGACTCCCGTCTTGCTCACATCCACAATATCAATGACTGTCTCATGCTGTACTTCCGGATCATTCAACGATTTTATGATAATCTTTGACTCCAGTTCCAGTCGTTTGTTTTTCCTACGTTCCTGCATCGCATTTACTCCTTCTTTACCTGCAATTATAAACTACTGATTTTATTATAGGCTTTCATGGCGTAAAAATCAAGTAACAAATAGCAAATGAAATACCGGAACATTTTGGTTGGTTACTTTTCCCCCCCGTGAAAAGTAACGCGATAAATCCTTGGGATTCCTTTTTCTCAAAATGCGTATGGAACACTTATAAACTTTGTGGTATAATCGCTTTGTTGTCCTACCGATACCTGGCAACGGGAGGAGGTATTTGGATGGAAGTTGCTATTTCCTTTTTTGTTACTGTTATGGCAGGCGTGGTTTGCCACCTCGTTTGCAAATGGCTTGACAGGAACAACAAGGACAACAAATAGCCTGGTGGGTGCTTTGCCACCGTAAAAAGAAAAGAAGAAACCCCGAACTGTGCTGGAACACGGTTCAGGGTCTCGTTCTTTGTCCAGATGGACTTGCTATTTCCTTTTGCCTACTGGCATTATAGCATATGCCATTCTGATTTACAATATACTTCTTTTGATTTTTACGCTTCCCTTAATCACGTAACAAAGATTCCATTTGGTGTCATTTGATAAACATCGCATCCCCTTTGTTAATGGATTGTAACCGAAAACGTACAAATGTAAGTATAACAGATTCCTCCAGACCTTACTCTACTTCTGTATAAATGTATTTCCCGTCCTCCTGAACCATGATTGTTCCCATAGATTCAGCGATACATCCCTCATTATCCAGGCTTCCATATGTGGAAACATAGGGAATAGAACCTGCAAACTGTATTCCGGTTCCATCTTCGCATGAGATTGTGAGCCAGCTATAACCGCTCTCATTTACAATATCATTACAGAACTCCGAAAATTGCTCCTGGGTGATTTCTTCCAGAACCGCTTTACTGATCTGGATTTCAGCCCATTCTCCCAACTTCTCACTTTTGGTTCCATTCATCACATCTGCTATCTGAATTTTGGCGTTCATCAAAGGGTTATCGCTCTCCGTTTTTACCTCCTCCAGCTCCGTTTTAGCCTCCTGGGACGTTTCCGGTTCGGTAGTGTATATTTCCTGCTCTGCCAGTTCAAAAACCGCCTCTGTGCTTTCTGTGACGTTTGGAGTGTTCGCCGTTTCAACCTCCTCTCCGTTTACAGAGCCAATGATCCCCAGGATCACGATTACCGCCAAACTGATACCGATAGATTTCTTTTTACTACGTTTCCTATTCATGATTTTTTCTTTGTTTCGTGTATCTCGCATATTATAACATAAGCCTCCTGTTTTTTCTATCATTTTTACGTTGCCGGCATGAGTAAAGGTTGTGCCGCATCATGTCCGGACTCCTCCCCGGCACTCTGCCTCAATTCCGGATTGTCAAATATATTGCCTACCAGAGTGGCATAAGATTCCGTTTTCCCCAGAGGGCGTATATCTGGAAAGTCAAATTTTCCAGGTGGTAATTGTGGATTATGTGTCACTTTGAAAAATCCGACGCTCTCAATATAGCCGTCTGAATCAGGATCATATGTAAAGTATGTACCATAGCAGATTTCAAAAAGCCGTCCGGATTCTGCCTTGATAACATCACCCTCAAAAAGAACATTATTTGATTTGTCATGCCTCCCGGTGCATCGTGTGACCGTTTCCGGCTCTAATTCTAACCATTTTGGGAAATTCTCCTCGTATCGCTCCAGAGCTTCCGTCCATCCATAGGCCGCCGCTTCATATCGGTCTGTGATACAAGCATCTTCCAGTCCGGCTCCTACACTCATTCCGTGATACGCCGGCCGTTCCGGGAAAATGCTTTCCGATCCCAGGATATGAGCCTTTTCCCCGATAACAACGGCGGCGCCTATGATCCAGTCACCGGTCATTTTCGCCTTTCCTCTGTATAAATCCATTAAAGTACCCCCTTTAACTTCTGATCTGAAATTACATCATTCAAGGTGTAACCCTCTTTCCACCTGGAATGGCCGTTTCTTCGCAAGCTGTTTTGCTTCCGGATAAATTCCTTTTGTGCCTCCGCAAAATCGCAATTTCCGGCTTCACTCTCACGGATAATATCAATCCTCAACTCGTCAAGTTCTCTCATAGTTGCACAAGCCTTGATTTTCTCTATTACTCCCATTGTCCCAACTCCTTTCTTGTTTAGAATAATTTTTGTTGCTGAAATTCTTGTATAGTAAACTGCCTTTCATAATTCATCCAGACAGTTTCTATCCTGCTCCCTCCATATTCGGCATGTGATCTGAACTGTTCTTTATGCCAGCCTTTCAGAATATCGTTGTACATGTCCGTTTCATATCCACTTATCATTATCATAGCCTGGGTTGTGAGAAGTTCCCGGAGGAGCTGTTCATGATCAGCATCTGTCATTTCATGCCGGTACTGTTTTGCCGTCCTGGTTTTTCAAAGATACGGTGGATCAATATACATAAAAACATCTGGATAGTTAAACCGCTTTATAACCTCCAGAGCCGGCCTGTTATCTATCTGAACGCACCGGAGGCGTTCCGCAACTTCCAGTATCTTTTCTGGAAGATTGTACCAATTCCGGAGGGCATACATACTCTCCCTACCATGAACATCATTTTTCCATCCTACCCGGTAGCCGTTTGTCCTGAATCCGTGTCCTTGCCAGCATGTAATCAGGAAATTTGCCGCCCTCAAAAAATCTTCTGTTTCATTTTCAGCAGAAAAGGCTCTCTCATATTCAAATCGGCTGTATGGAGTAGCCGCCACTATTCCGGCCAGCTTCTCCGGATCATCCCGGATGCAACGAAACAATGTCGGCACGTTGTTATCTAGGTCATTGATAAGCTCAATAGCACTCGGTTCCTTACTGAAGAATACGGCTCCGCTCCCGAAATATGGTTCGCAATATGTATGATGCTCTGGTATTCTTTTCACAATTTCCGGTGCTATTTTCCATTTACTCCCCGGATAATGCAGAACTGTTTTCATCCTCACTCCTCTGTCCAACTATCGCATCAATACATTTGTTCCAGCCTATTTTATAAGACGGGACAATCCCGTCAGGTTGCGGATATTTTCCACAAATCTCCATTTTTTCAGGAATAGGAACCAAAGGACACCATTCCGGTTTTTTTGATTTTTCCTTTATCACTTCCGGAAATCCTTTACAATATACCGTCTTTCCATCCTGGCATATCGTAGGGAGAATACAATCAGAACATTTTTCAGGAGTATTGATTATTAACAAACTTTTACCCATTTTTACTCCTCTCCTTTCAGAAAATCCTTTACCGCCTCACATATCGCTCTAGCTTTCGCTCCTCCTATCCCACGGATTTCCTGCAATTTCTCCTCCAGTCCGATCAGCTCCGGAACCTGCCTCTTTTCGGACGCATCTTTTACACCATCGGCATATCCAGAATCAAATACCTGCTTGAAAAATTCCTGCATCTGGCGGTGATCCATCTTTCGCACCCTGTCATACAACTTTCTGTTGAAATCTCCTCTTTTCACTCTTTGCCTCCTCTATAATCTCTATACAAATATCTCCTGTTATCTTTTGTCCCTCTGAATTTACTGTGTGTCGAATCCTCCCTACCGGTTTCCCCTGGTACAGAATAAAAGATGCCATTCCCGGAATATCTGGACTATCTGGTATCTTCTCCAGAACAACATCCTCATATTTCCAATCACCGCCTATTGCGTCATTCAGAAAGCAAATTATTGACGTATCTATTGCCCTGGAGAGCTGATCTGTAAATGACCTTACAAGGTCGAACACTTCCATGCTCTCCGGCTGCGTTATAGGCTCATGACGGCTTTTTATTGGTATAGGTGTAATTTCCATGCTTCACTCCTCCTGTCTGCCTATATTGAAAGATTTTAAGTATTCTATAAGTGGCTGTATATCATGCCCAGTCAAAACAATATATTGCTTCTCATACCTCCATCCAATAGGTTCATACCGCATGGTATTTTCAAAGTAAACCGGCTCATACCGTTTCCCATTCAGGACAACTTCCCCTTTCCGGATATACTCAACCTTGATTCCGGAATCCTGCATCCGGAGCAAATGACCTATGAAAACTCCCCATAACCTATCAATCTTTCCTTGCTTGCTGCATATATAAACCATACTCCCCTCCTCCTAAATGTAATCTGCATACCTGGTACTGATTGAGGAAACCCACTCTTTATCCAGCCTATCCGGATATGTGCTGTACGCTCTCTGGTAACTATTCCACCACCAGCCCCGGCTTTTCAGTGCAATGTGAAGCTGTCTTTTCGGCCTCAAAATAAAATTGATATACGCCCTGTCCCCCTCCATGTATGCGGTCAGGTTTTCATCCTCAAAGAAAACCTCTTTCCGGATTTCCTTAATTTCTCCGGCAACGGATTTCTGATACAGTTTTGCTATGTTGCTGTTTTTCCTCCACTTGTATTCCGGGTACAATTCCTCATATATCCGGATGAAAGACTGGTTATCATACATAGCCAATTCTGCCAAGTAGCCTGTCGGATCGCATGGATTGTCTGATCTCCTGCAGAACTCTATTGTTTTCAAGAGGCTCTCTGCCTTGTTGTTTTTCCTCTGGCTCTCCTGAACCTGCCCCTCCAGGTCTTTCAGCCACTGGTAAAGCTCCGATGATAATTCCAGAATACGGTCTGACTTATCCAGTTTTCGGGGATTGTACCTTGCCGAACCGGCTACCATAACGCTTACATGCTGCGCCTCATATTTCAGGATTTCGCTACACTTTTCATGGAGTTTATCCAGGAGTTTTTGCTTCTTCTCCTCCGACACCGGCCATGATAAAATTTTTTCAGCGCACCCTTTGTAGGAAGCATCGGAAAGATCGCCCCTCTTTCCTCCCATGCTGTTATAATTTGCCTGGTGTACCAGGTCAGCGTTCAACTCTTTTACTACTGCCATGCCTTTTTATACCTCTCTTTCTCTCTGATATTTTTATCTTTACAGAGGCCACGTTTACGGCGGCCTCCATGCTCTCCCTATCGGTTCCCCTTATTCCCCGGCGATTCATCACCGCATTTTGTGACATGTCTATCATCATCAGGTTAGAAATATCCGTGTTCAAAGGATCGCCGTCTGCAAAAATAATCATTTTACCTTTAGGAACCGGGCCGTTGCACTTTTCCCATTCCAGCACAGATTTTCTCCTCCAGACATTAGGCTCTGCCACCTTTTCATAGACGCATTTTTGCCCTCTTTTGTAATTGTTCCGGACGCTTATTGTTCCTACTGGCTTATGGTTAGTTGGCGGCTGTCCTTTATAGAACATAGTCGGAGCGCATTTCTCATAGGCATCAGCCGACATTTTCTTACCCTTATTCGCTGGTATGCTGCCCTTTTCAAACCTCCCGTTTCTCCCCGTCCTGATCCCGTATCTGTCACCAGCCGCCTTGACTGCATCCCTGGATAAATCACAACCAAATTTCTTGTTGAACTCCTCCGCTGTTTCCGTCCAGGTATGATCCCGGACGTATCTGCGGAGGAACTCTTTTTCTTCATCCGTCCAATTATGAATACTACGCATTGCCTTTATCCTCCAGGAATGACGGGACCTTAAAATCTGCGGAAATAGCATTTTGTTTCAACTTTTCAGCATTTAAAGCAAGCTGACCGTTTGCTATGATCCGCGTTGACACTCCGCATATTGCATTTGCCCTTTCAATTTCTTCATCCAGTGCATCACCCGTCAAATCTTCATCCGAAAGCCGCTCCAGTTCTGCAAAAAGGTGGTTATTCAAATCTACCAGCTTGTTTTTCACAGGTTTTCACCCCCCCCGAACCTCCCTAAGTTCACGGAAGTGATCCAGTAAAAAGAATTTAAGCAGCTCCGGATTATCCGGAGGCAGAATATCCGGGCCTCTCATAACTCCGAAAAGAACATCCCCGGCAATTATGGAACCGTGCAAATCTGATCCGTAAAGAAATGATGCTACCGGATTCATCGGGAGGTTTTTTATTAGTCCGGATTCATCCACAATCATCACGATTGTATCTTTAAAAAGATCAAGCATCCTCTGTGTCTTTACCGTTTCGGTACAATCTGCCCCGATCTCCCGTTCCTGCTCCTCCAGGCTCCAGCTCGGAAGCTCTACAACTGAAATCTGATTTTTTGACGTAATTTTAACTGTTTTTGCCATGTTCGCATCCTCCTAATCTCCTATATAGTACCGTTCCTCGTGACCGTCCTCATAGACGGTCACATCATGGTATGGATCAAATCTGGTTTCTACTATCCGGCCATGAACCGGATGCACATACTCTTTTTTATCCTCCTCTATCTCCCCGGAACAAAGCCCCATGAAAATATCCATATCATCCATGCCGCTTTTTACAGCATCCTCATATGTCACAGCTATTCCTCCTCATAATCTTCATAGTCCAAACCCATCAGCTCACAAATACTCTCGTATTCTGAACCGTTCTCATACATATTCTTGATTGCCTGGCCGTGTACCGTTCCATCCCAGGCGGCAATCTGCCTTTCGATTTCGGCATTAAGCCTCTGATTCCCTCTGTATGCCATATTACGCTCCCTCCTCTAAAGAAATGGGTTCCTGGTATTCATGACGCATTTTTGCATCCTTTTCTCCACTTGTCCGGCACAGACTCCATCCGGTATCATATACCGACATATTGATGTAGCCATCTTTTGAGAGAGAAATTGACGCCATATCAGGAACACCGTGTTTCTCCATTTCCTCCGTGATCTTATGCAAAAGCGGATAAACCGCCTTGCATAAACCTCTGAAATTATCCTCTGCCATAAAAACTTTTTTGTCTGCCATATCTGCATCCTCCTCTTTAAAAATTGTAATCATAAAATTCATGACGGCCTTTACTTAAAGTCAGATTGCCCGGTGTCCCGTATCTGCAATATTTTTTCGACCATCTGAATGTATATGTGTTTCCGGTTTCGTCTGCCTCATATGTATAAGACTGCTCACTCTGGTTCGTACAATGGGCAGCAAATCCTCCGGGAATCCACTCCGGTTTAAAATCCGGATTCAGGATCGCTTTGTCCTGGCGTACTGTTATGCTGCTCTTTGTAACCTTAATAATGGTTGCTGCGTGTCTGTCACTCCAGAGGTTTATTGTTGCTCCATCACCGACCTTTGCATTGGCCGGAGTAAGGCGATATTCCCCAAACTTCGCTATTTTCTCTCTTACCCTCCCCAGGCAGTAAAGATACATATCTTTCTTTCCCTGGTTCAGATATCTTTCAGCCCACTCAAAGTCTTTCATGATCTCGCTATCCTGCAAGATGTATTCAGCATTTACGCTGTCAATACTGTTAATAAACTCGAAAACCTCTTTATTTGTCATAGCCTTTTCCTCCTCTTATCTTCCACAAATGCAATGTGAGCATTTTGAATTGTTAGCGTGTTCCTCTGCCTGTTTCAGATTTTCCTCCAGACTGTAATAATCATTCTGCGGCGTCTGGAATATTTCAAAGTGTCCGCATGTCTGCCTAGTGATGTAAACCATGTTGAAAGCAAATCCAGCCATTTTTTCACACCCTGTTTTACTTAAATACATATTGAAACGATCCTGAATTTTCCGGATGTAGGCAACCTCCTCCTCACAAGTGGCTCCTGCAATCAGCTTCTCAAAATCTGGAATGTACTTCTCGTAACTATTTTTCTGGCTTTCATTCATTACCTGATAATTGATTTTCAATGTTGTTGTCATAATGTAGACCTCCCGTTTCGTGTGTTTGCTTTCCTTTGGTGTGTTCTATGGTTATACTTTAGCGCACTACGGTGCGTTACGTCAAGCCTATTTTTGCTTTTTTTCTAATTTTTTTCATCAAAAAAAGACGCCCCTCCCAGGACGTCCTCAAAAATATAAGCCGGAAACTTGTTATTCCGGCTTTTTCTCAATAACGAACTTGTGATCCATTGAAACAATCAACGCTTCCAGATCGTCATAATATATATTTCTTTCCTTTGCAACCTCAAAAAATCGGTTTTCGTCAAAATCTGCCCCCATTCCATCCTCAGCTACCACATGCAACTCATATCCAAAAGCTGTCAGTATGTGAAGCATAGTATTAAACCTGGGATTTCGGTTATTCAGCTTATCCCACAAATTCTGACGGCTCCATCCGACCACCGCCGCCGCCTCTGCTTGTGTCATTCCATGATCTTCTATGTGTTTCACGATAAAATCTACTGCTCTCAAAAAAATCGCCTCCCTTTTTCCGTATGCTAACTTATTTCCCGGATCATGTCAATCCGTATGAATCAAATAAAGACAACTGCCCCATCGGAAGAACCGGCTCCGGTTCGGGTTTACCCAGAATTTCCTCTATTCGTTTCCGACATTCCCGGAAGCTGTCAAGATACCGATCTGGACTTTCATGCCGCCGCATTTCTACTAGCTTATCATTCTGGATGGAATCTTCCAGACCGGAAACATACCGTAGGAAAGCGCTTGCATGTGTTTGTTCGTTCTGCTGCTTTGTAAGCCTGTTTACAGCCTGCAGAATAAACCGGTAATCAGAATCAGCTTTGTATGCCTCCAGGCTTTTCTTTGACCTTTCCCGGATTTCTTCAACCCTGGCCATATATTTATCGTTTACCTCTGGCGGCGTTTCCAGAAAATACTCCTCCGGGTAATCTTCCGGAAGCAACAAAGCCTCACACTGGCGTTTTCCATAAAGAATATGATTTCTAACCAGGTTCATATTACAACCATCCTCCCACGCCGGATCGGACGTTCCATGTATTGAAATATACCTCCATCGTTCAAAGCTCTCTTTTATCTGCCCTCCTAATTCCTTTGCCATGCTCTTATTTTTTGCCTTTTCTTCCTGGGTGGCTTCCCAACGTCCGCAATAACCGTCACATTTACCATCCAGGGAGAAAGCCAGAGAGCATCCCCCAGGGCCGTTACTGCATCCATAAAATAACAACTTCCGTTCTCCTATTGTCTTTTTCTCTGATCTGCTCTTATCCAGGCATCCGCAATTTTCACAGCACTTATTTATCACATTTTTCTTTGCCATACAATACCTCCTCCGGAATATCAACCTTTACCCAGATTATCGCCCCTCTGGGATGATTGTATTTGACGGGTTTCCTCAATCTCCGGCGATTCTCCATTTTCCACCCATAAACATTTTTATAAGGCAGTTCCTCCCACTCTTTATCTTTGATCTGGTGGAATCCCTGGAGCCGCACAAAATCTTTTTTATCCAGCTTCCGGCAATCTGTCAGGGATGCAATCCCCTTTACTTCTCCGGTTCCGCTCTGGATCAGTCCGATAAGCCCCCTTTTATGTGTCCGGCATCCCCTGATTTCCAGGGACTTGTACCCGTCAAGTATCATGTTTAGGAACTTCTCTTTCACAATTAAGCAATCCAGTACCATAACCCCCTCCTAGCATGGACCTCCCTCTGCCCCATGAAAAGCTCCAGCCGGGTACATCCAGTGTCCCTTTACATATACATCATCAACAGTAAACTCCCCTGTGACAAGGCTCCTTATTGCCTGGAAATCACCGTGATATACGCATGATTCAGCTCCTTTTATGAATGTTTCCAGATCACACTTGTTATCTAGGGTAAAACCTAAAATTGATTCATCTTGTTTTAGCATGTCGAAATCTTCCGGATATAACTCTTTTATCCCGGCAAACAGTTTCGGAGTAGAGAAGATACACATAGCACATGAACAACGATTCCATCCAGCCCGATAACAAGGGTGAGGATTCACATTATGCCTTTTCAGTACCTCCCAAACATCCTTTTCTGAATAATCAATTACCGGCCTCCACTGATGTACTATCCTGTGCGCTTTCTTTTCTGCGTTTGTCCGGTGAATTTCCATTTCATTATATTTTGATCTCCCGGTAGATTCTCCACGGCGTTCTCCGGAAACAACAAGGACTTTTACATTTTGCTTGGTCTTTTCCAGATTCGATGTTACGCTGTCCTGGACCGCCGCTTTTAAGTTTCCGCTGCACCAACGCCCCTGGTGGGTGCTTCCTTTTGCCGGGAACTTACCCCTTTTCCCTCCGATTTCCTCCAGTTTCCCCAGGCTACTTAAATTACTCATAACGGAATCGGCAACCATGATTTTCAGATAAGCACTGCACCACCTACGACTCAAATCTCCCGTTTTTGCAGGAAATTTCATGCGGTAGCCATATTGTTTTAACAGCTCCTCCATTTCATCCACACTTTGTTCTTTTAATTCCTTGCATTTCAGGTAATTAGAAGATAACTTGCATTGCATGATTTCCCCGGTATCCGGTTCCATCCATTCCACCGGCTCCGATGCTCCGACACGATATAACTCACCGAAAAATCCGTTTATTCTCCAGGATAAACGAAGCGGCACTCCCTCCACTTCCGAAAAAGACTTAACATAATTATGGGTACATCGCCAGTCCATACGGCGGCTCGGATGTCCTCCGTCTATATCGTGATGCCAGAACTCCATTTTCTCCTTTGGCACCCCAAGCTCAAGGAGCTTATAATAACATGCAATACTGTCTTTTCCTCCCGATAGCAAAATTGCAATCAGATCGTATTCCTCCAGTGGCAACAATTCAGGAAGCAAGATATTTTTCATATGTTCCGAATCTTCCCGTCCTTTTACTCTGGGTGTTATCCTGGTACCTGTGCCATAGATCGGATCGTCTGGCTTCCCGTAAATCACCGGCGTTTCTTTTGTGCAATCCGAATCCTTTATGTACTCCTCATTGAATAAACTTAACTGTCCTTTCATTTTCCACTAAACCTCTTTCCGACACAATCATCATTCCCGAAATTATAGTCGCATTTCCAGCGGCACGAATCACATAACATCATTTCACTTCCGCATACCGGACAATATGCTAAAAGACCGTCTTTTCCCGGATTCCATAACATAACTATCTGGTTTTTGCAGTTGTCGCACCACTCCACTACATATCCATCCTCCAGGGATGCAACCTTTTTCCGGAGGCTTTTTATCTCCCTCCGGTTCTCTCGTCTTTCCTTTATAAGCCTGGAAACTGCCTCCGTCTGTTTTTTCAGCTTCTTTTTACACTTCCAGTAAAGAATCCTATACCTCACTTTTATTTATGCCTCCCTTTGCCTAATATAGCTTTTTAAAAGCATCTATGATCTGCTCCCTGATTTCCAGGTGTCCCCCAGGATCAGCAGACGTTTTGTAAGTTTCTTCTCCGTTTTGGCCGATGTAAACGTCTATTTCCTCAATGCGTTTATTGTCCAGCATCATCCGCATATAAATATGTCTGCCGTATGTATGCTCTGCCAGTTTTACCACCTTATCCCCTCCTAGTATTCGTCCGGGAAAAATACTGTTGTCCCCAGGAACTCACTTTTTATATAAATCCTGATTTCGCCATTGTATGTATAAGCTCCGATTGCCGCTCGTGGGTTCTTCCGGTTATGCTCTGCATCTTCCGGATCGGCCTCTCCCCAATCTCCTATCATGTACCGCATAACAGATTTTGTTACAAAATCCCGAAAGTCCGGGAGAATTTTCATTTCCTCCAGGACTCCCTCGCTACATGTTATATTTTCTCCGGTTCTTCCCATACCTGCCCGTCCTCCTCTATGCTTTTTTCCAGGATCGTCTTTACCTTGTCGCTGTAATGGTACATATCATCGAATGGATGCCATAACAGACCTTTTATGAAAGCCGCATCCGGTTTTGTACTCGCCCAATTACAAATTTTTTCACCGTAATACTTCTGGCCAGGCTGTACCATTTGAATATCATCACCGAATTGTACTACCTTTTCGCCATTAACATAGACTGCCGCCTCTCCCTGGGTAACGCTCTGCCTGATCCGTTTTACCTCAATCTCTAATTTCATCCCTTTACCTCCTCAAGACTTACTTTCCAGTTGTTTTCTTCTCCTGATATGGCGCATCCGTGGCGTTTCGCCCACTCCATTACATTCTGTGATGATGTAACTCCCTTTCCGTCAAACCGGAGCATATCCAGGAATAAGCCGAAATCCGAACTGCGGTAATCATCGTATGACAGTCCGGCACGTTCAAGATCACCGTCTGACTGTATTTCCCGGTACTCCTTAATCATGGAATTGTAAACAGTCGCCGTCTGCTCTGTATGTTTAAATCTCATGCACTCTTAGCCTCCTCTACAAATTTCTCTGCCTCTTCCTGGCTTCCGAACCAGTCATTATATACATCTCTCCGGCTGGTACTTGTAAATGAGTTTTCCGGCTTGCACACCGCCTCTATTTTATTAGTTATATGTGACACTACCCGTCCTCTGTTATCTACCGAAGTAGTCACGCACCAGTAGGGCTTTATCCCTCCCATGACTAATTCGTATGCCTCTGCCTCCTCATTTGTAAGCGGCTCCAGATATTCTACATATCCCCACGCTTCCCGGCCTATCTCCTCACAAAATGTCTTTGTATCAAAATTATGTATTTCCTCTACTGTCGCTTTCGGATAACCGCCTGGAAAAATCGGGCGCTGTGTGCTGTAATACCTTGTCATTTTTCATTTCTCCTTTCTGAAATTCAGTGCCATATGATTTTCCGCATAATCGGAAGTGCTGCTTTCATCCTCTGAACCTGACTGTACGACCATGTACCCGGCTTTGCGTTTCTGTATCTCTTTATGTATGCTTCCATCTGCTCCGGAGTGTTCTGACCTCCTCCGACTGCCTCCAGAATAATCTGCGCTCCATCGACTTTGATAGCTTTCAGGGTGTCAACCTCAATCTCTCGTCCTCCCTGGAATGGTTGAGCCGCTTTCAATCTGCACAAAGGCAGATAACCGTCAACCATATTTGTTCCGATATTCCAAATCATGTAACCACATGGAACCTTGTCAACTATCTCAAATACATGCTCTCCGCTTTTTATTGTCTGCATATTCTCCTCACTCTCTCCGGAGGTCAGCCGCCTCCGGTCGGCGTTATAATCAATTTTCATACCGTTAGTAATTCTGCAGGATTTTCTTTGAATACAAATCCATGAACAAATTTACTGTAATACCCTCCCAATGAACGCATGTACTCTTTGACCTGCAAATACTCTTCCCGGCTAAGAGTGCGAATGACTTTTACCACAAATATCTTTTCATGTGTTTTGGTATGCTCGCTCTCTTTAATCTCATATTCACTTTCAGGAAGAGCAACCGCATCCACCTGATCCGTTGTAGCTGGAGCAGTATTCTCCGGTTTATTCTTGATCCGGGCGGTCTTTTCAACAACCTTGAATTTTCCAGACAATTTCACTCCGAACCAGTAGAAGTTTGTGCTAAAATAATCAATCATTCCATCACTATCATCATAACGATAGGAATTGACTTCTCGGTCAATATCATCAATGACGGACTGTACAACCTCTGTGTATCTTTTCAAAAATGTATGTTCTTCATATGCTTTTTTTAGGATTGCCATATGTTCATCATCCAGGCATCCAAACGGCTTCACCCATGAATTGTATTCTGCTCTCTGCCACACCCAGAATCTTTCTTCCTGTGTCAGTTCTTCAAACTGTTTGTAAATTTCATATGGAGCATTTACAAGCTCAACATGAACTTCTGAACACATAGAAGCGTGGGAATATCTAACCGAAAATTTGTATGTGGGATATATTTCTTTCACGTATGCCCGAACCAAAGCAGCTACTTCTTTTGTACTACGGCTACTATCATATTTGCTCCCGGCCCATCCATTCTGTGTATAAAAATGCGTTCTGGTACTGTCCGCTGTTTCTGTGGTCGGCTCTGCGGCTGTTGCATTGTGACGATGTTTCCAGATAGGAAAAAGAGTATCATATTCCTGGTTAATAGCTTTCATTGTTTCAGCATCACCGCCAGCGTCCGGATGATTCTTTCTTGCCAGTTCTCTAAACTGGTTCTTTAAATCCTCAAAGCTCTTTACATTCTTAAAATATGTCATTGTGATTTCCTCCCGTTTCGTGTGTTTGCTTTCCTTTGGTGTGTTCTATGGTTATACTTTAGCGCACTACGGTGCGTTACGTCAAGCCTATTTTTGCATTTCTTTTAAAAATTTTTTTCAGGGAAAAGGTAACGCCAGAAATAACGTCACCAGAAAAATTCAGAGTATATATTATATATAAAAAATAATCTATTTTGTTTTGTTTATTGTAACGGTTTAGGTCACGTTACGGGTAACGTTATTTTTTACGTTATATAATAAGGAAGAAACTCATTTGAACCATCATTTTAAATAGGTAGGCGTTCAAAAATATTTCTCCAGAGCAAACCGGGCTTTTCCTGGAGCATTTTTTCTACTATTTTATAGGAATAACAAAATGATAACGTTATTTGTAACGTTATTTCATACGTTGTGCATTGAGTACATTTTATAACCTGGGGATTGTGCATATTGACAGTACAGAAGCGAAATCCGGATTTTGCAAAATCGGCAACCTGCGAGACAGTGCCTAAAATGCCCGTATTTGCGTTTTTTGCCACGGTGGATAATTATATCAAAGCAATCCGTTTCGCACCGATTTGAAATTTTACCCAAACGGCAACCTACCGATTTGTGCATTTTTGATATTGCTCTTTCCGGAAACTTTGTTCAACGAATTTTAAGAATATAGAAAAAAGAAAGAGGTCTGCCGGTCTGAATGTTATAGCAAATGTTATAACATGTGCCATAAAACCAGCATCCGGCAGACTACTCTTAGTTCGTGATATATTATTTCCTTGCTGTGCCATTACCGCATGAGGTAAAGCATGACTTTTTTTACACGTTACATTACGCTACTCTTGATTATGCTCAATCCAGCATATCATTAAGCGCATACTGAAAAACTGCTACTCCGAATACAGCTAACAGAATAGAAATTACTGCAAAAGAAATAGCAATTATTACAAGTGGTTTAAAAAAACACATGATTTCATTTCTCCCTCTATAACTTATGAGGAAATGTCGGAAGCATCTACCCATCCATAAACAGTAGAAGTGCCTCCCCGGACTGCTACAAGGTGATATTGATGTACGCCGCTCATATTTACTGCTGTCACCTTTGCCCGTCCGGGTTTACACCGCTTACCGGTCGCATTTCCCCCTGAACTGGTGTAATGAGTGCTGCCTGTGAAATTTACCTCCTTGCCTACGGAAATATTTTTTCCACTGGTAGCCGAGCCATTATCTGATCTGGTAATGTAGTCTGAATGGACAAAACCATAAATCCGCCCGTCAATCCGGATATAGTACCAGGCGGAGCCGTCCTTTGCCTTTATGCTGTCGCATACATCCACCAGGTTTCCTTTTGAAAGTTTCGGCCAGCTCTTTATATTGTCATACTCGGTACCAGCCCACTTCCGGACATTCAAATCATCACCAGTGACAACTCCTACCCACTTCGGAGCCATACAGAGGCTTCCGGATGTTCCGGAGCCTGTGCCGGTTCCGGATGCCTGGCTGGACGGATTTTCTGCCTTTGTAGCTTTAGATGCGTAATCAGGAACACCGTAGCCACGGATATACCGCCCGTTTACCGTCAATTCCCGATATTCCACAGCATTATTTTTATTTCCCTCAATGACCTTGATTTTGTTCCCACTTACGGAAACAACCATTCCAACATGCTCCGGCCATCCGGCACAGTCCCCTACTCCGTTATCATCCCAATCATAGAAAACATAATCTCCAGGATCAGGAACATAGGCGTCATTCTCAACCCACCGGTTGAGTGCCTGGAATAAAGCGATCATTTGACCGCATCCGCACTCCGTAGGGATAATATCTGTATATCCGGCAGCAATAGCAACTGCTGATCCATAGGTAGCACACCAGGAATCCGTATATTTTACCTTATACCCCCTGGCAAGCGGAGCATGTCCATTATAAGTATCAATGATTGCCCGATGGGAACCGTCAGCTTCTTTCCTCCCATACCAGGAAACCGCAATGTCTACTACCCTCTGTCTTGCCTGTGATTCTGTCATGCCGGTACCTGCCTCCTCTCTTTTCCCGGCGCACCGGTTGTAAATCTCCTGTGCATATCCAGCACGTTTCTTTCTTTCCGCTTCGGACTGATCGGCTGGCTGTTCATATTTTTCTAAAACAACGTCCGATGCTTTCCGGAAGTCTGTTTCTGTTTTTAAGACCTGAAGAACTGCCTTGTAGCCCTCCAGTTCATGAAGTGCAAATTTAAGCTGCATTTCCGAATCACCAATGGAGCATCCTGAACTCCTGGCAAAATCCAGGAGAGCTTGCTTCCTGGACCAGTACGTCCATTGTGCATACCCATACCCGGCAGAATCCCGGACAAAATTCTGATAAGTTCCGGAATCAACCGCCGCTGTGTATTCATCATCCGTCATATCCAGCTTTTTGTTTGAACTGTTCTGGAGGTTCCGGGGATTGAGTCCGCTCTCTGCCTGGAAGTGTGCCAGGAGTACGGCGGCTCCATACTTCGGAAGTCCTCCGGCAACGAGAAAGTCAAACATTTGTTTTTCTGTCATATGCTGCTCCTTTCCAGATATGGAAAAAGCCCAGGCTTTTACACCTGGGCGTTTCTCCTGATCTTATGAAATTACTCTGCGTCCTCCCCGATTTCTACGGTAGTTTCCGTATCGACATTTGCGGAATCCGTCAGCCCCTCTCCGATTATGTAAGCCACAACCGAAGCGCCGGCCATAATCAGGGCTGTTACCTGGGTGGCGGTGTTTTCTGCCCCTCCGGTCGCTACAATCATCATGGAAACAAAGGACGCTACCGCTGTCCAGAGCTTCCGGCTTGTCAGTTTCCTTTTCCAGTTGATTTCTTTCATCATGTTACATAGTCCTCCTTTAATTTTTGTATGCCTCAAAAGCCGTTATAGGCTTGTGGAGCCTTTTAATGTGATTAGGTGGGTAAATCTCCACCCGTGGCGTAAATCGCCTAAATAAGTACCATTTCTGGGGCGTATCAGTATATCGCTTCGATACCCTGTTGTGTCAGGAAGTCTTTTTGCTCATGCTTTACCTCCCTTGCATACTCCAGCGCCTTGTGCATATCTCCGTTGCAATGAGCATCAGGGATTCTTGCAACCGCTTCTGCAGTAGCTTCTCCCAGGGATATAGCCGCCCCGATGCTTTTAACAATGAGAAACTCCTGTTTCTCCCGGACGGCTTCTTTCTTTTCCCGTTCCTTTTCCCTCTTTTCCATCCTCCGCTCTAAAAGCCAAAAACAGAAACCGGTAATTCCGGACGGGATGCTCATTGCAACAATAAGCGTTGTAATATCCATACTTTCTCAACTCCTTTCTCCGGTCATGGTGTATTCAGCTCACGGTACATTTCGTTTACCTCCCTGATTCTTGACTGTAATTCTTCCGGAAGATCAAAGACCGGTTCCGTACAATACAGTTTTACAAGTTCTCCGATAATGTCCCTCTGCCCCTCTATGATGTTATTCTGCAATTCCAATACGGAACGGCAGACACCACCCGAATTATTACTCATAGGCTTCACCTGTGATTTCCTGGTACTCCTCTGCGGTTATCCAGGGACTTGAAGCCGGATTAGATACGGCATTGTAAACCCTCTGCCGGCTCCATAAACCGTTATCAAAAAATTTCTTTACTTTTTCAAAATTTTTGCTGTGTTCCATCTTTTATCCCTCCAGATCAACATCTGCCATCATAGCAATATACTCAATGTTTGCCTGCATGATTGCGGTTTGCTCCGACTGAACTTTAGCGAAGTTGCTCAATTCTGCCTGGACAATTTCCATAACGACCGTATCATACGGTGCATATTCATCCTGGGGAATCGCCGCCTCCTCATACTGCCAGAGCTGAACCGGCTTTCCCTGGCTTTCCTCTCTGGTGATCCTCTCAATGTTCCTGCGGAGATACACATATTTTCCGCTGGAGGTCTTGTCGATCACCAGCGGGCGCTCCTCCTGTGATCCAGTTACGGTTTTCCACCTGATTTCCATTTTTCTTTTCCTGCCTCCTTTGCTTATTCTTTTCCTTCTGGTTCTTCCGTTTCTGGTTTTTGCTGACAATCTTTTTCAGCTTACGGATATTAACAACGGGCTTGATTCTCTCCTCATACATTCCGTATGTGTCCGTATGTTTTACCCAACCCATAGAAGATAAAAGAGAGGCGGCGTCTTTTGGATTGATTTTTTCCTGCTTAGACACCTGCCTCGCTTTTCGGTTCAAACGTATCATGATACCTTTTCTCATGACCGTTCTGTTTCTATGAAATTCAAATCCCATAAAATCAAGCGGCCTGCCGTATACCATTGTGAGCATTTCGCTCTTAGCCTGGTACCTCAACAGAAGCCGCTCTAATTTATCTTTCTTGTTTCTCACGCTTGCCGGATTTATGAATATCTTCCACCGGCGTTTGTAAGTTTTCATCCTGTGCCTAATTCTTAACTTCTCCAGATCGCTCCCCAGAGCTTTCAGCTCCCTCATGGTCTGACACTCAATAGCGTACTCCTCTACTTCGTATTCAAACCGGAATATCTGCCAGTTTCCTTTCATGGTGAGATGCAATTCTTTATTCAGGTAATCGTCTATTGCTACCCGAACCCTATGCAGCTCTTTCTTGTTTCGACCAAAGCAAGTTATATCATCCATATATCGTGCATCGTATTTTACATGAAGATTTTCCTTGATGTAGTGGTCTAAAGGCTGTAAAAGAAAATTAGCAAACCATTGACTTGTATAATAGCCTAATGGCAATCCCATATCAATAGCATCAATTATCAGGAATAACAGTTCCAGGATAAAAGCATCCCGGAATTTCTTTTTAAGCCAGGCTTTCAAAATATCATGATCCACACTTTCAAAAAAGTGCCGTATATCCATTTTCAGGACGTATTTTGTATTTGCCGGATCAGCCATTATCCATTTTTCAATTTGTTTCGCTCCCATGTGCTGGCCTCTGCCTGGTATGGAACCTAAAACAAATTCATACATCCCGGTTTCAATCCCAGGGCGTATTGCCTGGACAGCAACATGATGGATCACCTGCTCATATTTATAATCTGGTTTTACAATTTTCCGGACTTTCTGGTAATTCCTTTCATTGATTTTTACCGCCTCATGATCGGTAGGTGTAAACTCGCCTTTCAGGAGCATTTCCTGAACTATCCGGATTTCATTTTCCAGGTTGTCAAGAACGGCTTTTACGTCTGGCCTGCTCCTCTTTCCACGGGAAGGTACCAGGAACGATTTTTCTACACTGTCATGCGACAGCATATCATTCTGGCTGATACGAAAACTTCTCATGTTTTCTCTCTTTCTTATTACCTCATGGTTCCTGGGCGTTTCCGCTTACTAAACCATGCCTTTTATCGGTTTCATTTCCACTGGTTAGCGGTATTTCAACCGCCTGTGGTGTAGGAAAATGGTGTCTTTGGTTAAATCTTCCGATTCTATAAGAATTAGGCCGCCCCGATGTTCCAGTTGGCATTCGACAGCGCATTGTTCACATTCAACGCCAGAGCGCCGACATGCAGCGCATTGTTGGAGTTGCCGCCGACGAGCGCACGGAACGAGGCAAGGGCAGACACCATCTCCCCTAAAATAATTCCGGGAACCACAATCACAGTTCCCGAATAAAATTCACTCTTTTTCTTGCTGGAGTTTTCCGGGGGAACATCCCCCGATCCCCCTATGCGGCTTGCGCCGCTAAAGGCTGTTCGCAAGAAAGGGCCGCCCCGATGCCCCAGTTGGCATTCGACAGCGCATAGTACACATGCAACGCCAGAGCGCCGACATGCAGCCCACTGGCGGAGCTGCCGCCGACGAGCGCATAACAATCTTTGGCAAACCATAAGCCGTCCGGGTACTGTGTGGTTTCGCTTCCGGATGCAGTTGTGGGAATCAATCCATGCTCCGTCATTTTACAAGCGCTGATAAATCCACCGGATGTTCCCCCAGGAGTAACGCCAGTATCTACATACCCGGCTCCCGTAGTATTGTATGGAGCGGTACTCTTAACCAAAATCCGGACACTACTGTTTGTCACGCATCCCTCTATACGTTCCCAGACATCACCCCACCAGTTTTCAATAAAAAATACCTTTACATAGTCCCTGGTCTTGTTTGTGCCGTAAAACTGTCCTTTATTGGATGCCCCACCGGTTGTTAGATAGTTCGGTGCGCTGGAAGAACCGCCCGTATAATATCCATAGCCGAAAGCCTCCTGCGTGTTCGTGGTTTTCCCCATCAGGATCAGCAACATGTTTATAAGGTTTCTCTGGGACCATGACCGGGTACTCCATCCGGAGCCATTCGCCTTTGCGTATGTAAGCTCGTTTGATCCGGTTTGCGTGTTCATAGGATTAAGCCCCTTGATGGAGCGGACTTTATTTGCCACAAGAGAACCCTCAAACATAGAAAGATACAGATAGTCCATTTCTGAACCGTCTGCCCTGGTATGAGCGTATGCGTGGTAATCATCATCCAGTTTCACATCACAAATATTGCAATATTCGTACCCGTCTGCCTCCCACATTTTCAGGTAAACTTTCGGAATCCGACTCATTGCGTTACCTGCAAAAGAACTGTTCGACACATCGGAAGCCGTACCGTCTTTTTTCTTCGTGTGGTCGTTTGGATCAAGCTCATAAGCCTCTGTACCGTCATTGTTCAGCATGACCGGTTTATTGTCCTTGACGAACCAGAAGTTAGCAAAAGAGCCGTAGTCAAACTCCCCTGTGGTAAGATTTACCTTTGCAGGAGTAAGACCAACGGCTCCCTCTGTGTATTCAACCTTTGTGTCCGGATCGGCCTCTGATTTCTTCATCCTGAATCCCAGGAGCGTATATGCCCTGGGCGTAACCGAAACCGCCACAGATGCAGAGGACGTCCTGAGATTTGTATAAGCATAGGCTACAAAGAAATACTCTGTCAGATTTGTAAGTCCATCAACAACAACTTCTCCTGCGGATAAACCGTCAATGATTATGCCATCCGTTCCACTGGTAGGAGCTGATCCGGCTTTATATACCAGTTTTACTAAAGCGTTTGCCGTATTGCTCTCTATTTCCAGGGTTACAGTTCCGTCAGAACCTTTTGCATCTACGATTGTTGGCACTTCCGGGATGATTTCTTCAGGAACAAATGACTGTGTAAAATCGTAATTGTAAACTATCTGATCCGAATAAGGGAAAATACCATAGCAGTATTCAACCCCATTCGTCAGATTTCCGTCAATGAGCGGTGTATCTTTATATTTATTCTTTTCCTCCACCCTCTCAACGAGAACGCCGTCCGTCCAGTCCTGGGGCGTTCCTCCCTCTTTCCGGACAACAACCGTCCCTTGCCATGTTGCCAGCCTTGCCCCCTCATAAACAACATCTTCCGGATCAGTCCAGGAAATCTTTGCCGCCTGGTCGAAATTGGTAATGCTGACATTTGACGGGTTGGCGAGTTTGATCCCAGAGTTTCCCTCTGCTGTACCCTCGCATCTGATTGTGCCGTCCTCCTCAACAACGATTGTCTTTCCGTCAGGCTTTACGGTTCCTGCCTTTTCAGTGGTAGCAATCATATCTTCCGGATCGGAACCTCCTACCTCGCTCTTTAAAAGTTCCTTTGATACCTGTTTTGTCCCGGTTCCATCACCCATCACCATAGGTAAAACCGAACCGTCAGGGATAGTCGTTGCCTCCGGCAGCGTACTAATTGGTTTGTTTGCCATTCTCTTATTCTCCTCCTTATTCTTACTTTGTGGCATAATACCAAAATGCCTCTATCATATCACCGTTTTCAATAGTCAGGGCATCCCCATCCTCTGTTGAAAGCGGTGCATGAATCTTTCCGCTTACAAGCATTTCTTCCAACTCCTCCAGTTTTTTCTCCTGCTCCTCCAGCATCAGGATAGCTTTTGCTCCTATATCTCCATCCATTTTCCCTTTGATAGAATCGAACCAGGCGTTCCAAAGGGCTTCCTGCTCTACCTCAAACTCCGATAACCGACTTACAATATCGGTCATATCTCCGTAGGCTTTCTGCTGCAAGGACTCAAAATAGACGCTTAAATCAGTGAGATACTGGTTGTATGCGGTCAGCATCTTGTTTGTGAAGTCCTCATAATCTGTATTGTACTTGTCGATGTAGCCATTATAGAGGTCATTCAGTTGCGTATAAAAATTCTGATATGCACTGTCCATTTTCAGGATAAAATCTGCGTAGTTATCATTGAATTTTTTCACATACTCATTATAAAAAGCATTTAACTGTGTAAAGAAAACGGATGTGTCCAGGTGATCTATCAACTGCGTTACCAGTCCGCATACAGAACTGTCATACCTGGTATCTGTGATATTGCTCTGCATTATAACGGTCTGGTTTGAATTTATCGCAATCGTGGCAAGGCATAATTCATAATAATCTCCAGATGCCGGCTGGATCAGCTCCGGAGGAACCGGGTTTGCTGCCGGCTCCCCCTCTTTTATCACAATCTCGCATAACCTTTGTAGGTAGTTAGCTCTCAAAACTACCCTGTCAATGCGTTTATAGGCCGATGGAGCCTTTGAAACTGTAAGGTCGAAATCATGTGTGTCTGCTGCGAATCTGCCCTTTACAATGCCAAATCCGGGCCTTACTTTCAGGTCCATTCCCTCAAAGGCCATTACCTGAAAACAATCACCCGGCAATGCAAGAACGCCATCGCTTATAATGTGCGAAATGAACATAGCCAGAAAATCAGAGGATTCAGCCCTGTCAAATATAGGCATACCCTCATCATCATAGCCGGTTATTTCACTGTCAAAAAAACCATATCTTAACAATGCTTATACCTCCCTTTTAATTAACTGTTTAACTGTTGATACTTCATCAGTTCCAAAGGTGACGGACAATTCCGTTGCCGCCCCCTCGTAGGTTTCCATTACTTCCGTTATCCGCTTATCTGTGGCAATATTGATTTCAGTGTTGATGTAGGTGCAATAATCTCCTAAATCAAAATCCTTTTTATAAACCAGGTTGGCATTTGAATCCACTCCGCTGTTGATAATTTCCACTTTCCGGAACTCTGACAGTTTTTCCCGTCCTCTTTGTGAAAGCTGTGATTTATAGGTTTCCAGGGGCGTTTTGTTTCCGTTCCCGTCCTCCTGCTGTAAATCCCTTGCGTCAACATAAAGCTCTTTTCTTTCCTCTCCAGGTTGCCGGAGGTCTACCGTAACAATTACCCGGTTAGCTCCCTCCCCGGCTCCTGCTACATAAGCAAAATTCCGGTATGAGCTGCTGTTTCTGTTATAAACAACGTTTTTGATGTTATAGAAAGAATTGGAGAAGATCGCCCAACTGTTTACTTCCTGGCTGTCCCTCCGGTCTTTTCCTTGCCATACCTCAAAAGCAAGGTCATTCGTCAGGTAATCATACCGTACCCGGTGGCTGATTTCCTGCGTGTTCCCTATGTCATACAGCTTCTCACTCAAATTATCTCCGGTGGTCTGTGTGTTCAGATTCCCGGAGATACCATGTATTTCACCAAGCCGTAAATGCTTTATTTTGCGGTCACCGTCTGCCGGAGAAATCGCCGTCCTGGTGACAAGGCTCCTCATGGCAGTTTCTATATTCCCCGTCAATGTAACGGTACTCTCAATTACCCTGTCGAAAAGAAGAATCTCTGCGAAGTTCCCTTTTGCGTAGGCTTCCCTGGCTCCGTTTTCATCCTGGGAATAATTCACTTCATCAATAACCCCCAACTCCTCTGCGTCATTCCGGTATAGATACCTCCCGGAGTTCAACAAATCAAAATAGTTTTTTGAGGTATAAAGCTCAAAGCATCCCAACTTTTCATATCTCCGAACCCAGATCAGCGTCCGAAACAAAGGGATGCTTCCGATAGTGTCAAAATTTTCATCCAGTACAATAAGTTTCATAATCACACCCCCAGATATAAGGGCGTATAGAATAGCCTTACGTCCAGATTTGTATAATTTTCGTCAGCATCATACTCCAAATAATTACTGCCGACCTGCAGCTCAAACGGATCGGATAACCTGTCGATTTTCTGATAAGCATTTTCCCCGTTCAGCTCTATAACCTGATGCCTCATATTGGTATCAATCATGAGTACGTCCCCTTGTTTCATATCTACCTTTACCCTAACAAATTTCCCGGAGCCTACCAGAGTGATCTTTGGATTCTTTGCCGGACCTCTTTCTGCGATAAATTGTATCTGCAATCCAGTAGGCACATCACCGTCATTCGGCAAGTGAACCTCCTTTGTCAGCGTCCTATACCCGGTTATCTGTCCGGGAAGTGTCAGCCCTTTATATGGTTCCGGTACTACTACTTTCCGTTTTACTACTCTCCAGGGAAAAGCAATATGTTTACTTATGTCTGCCATGTTCTGACCGAAATTGTCTATATTCTTCATGAATGGATCGGGACACATCAGGTCTACAACGATAGAGAGCTGGTTATATACGTTGCTAGTTGCAACGAAATTCCAGCCCTCCAGTTCGTACTCAATATTTCTTTTTGTACCACTGTAATCAACGGTCAGTTTGCCGTTATATTTTGAATTGAAAAATTTTATGATCCTCTGCCGATTCGCCTCATTATTCCGATCATCACGTAGCGTTGCCTCTATGTGGATGGGGCGCTTTTTAATGCGCTTCCCATCCACTGTTGAGCCGTCCACAAGAGCGTTGTCGGTGGTGCTTATTTCAAGCTCGGATGATTCCAAACCCTCAATTTTTGTAATGCCAAACTCACGTTTAACTCCGGATTTGGATTTTCCGAAAGTCATTGACCTACCATTACATTCCAGAGTAAGGTCTATAAAATTTGCCACTATTTCACACCCCCTAACAATTTTCTTGCTGCTTCTCTCTGTGCCTTGCTTGTTTCGCTCGGAGTTGCTACCGGCACGTGATAGTTATTTTCCTGCTCTATGTGCTGATCGTAATAGGTGTCACCGCCATCGGACGGATATTCTGTATCAGCGGTATGCTGTGCTTTGGTTTTTGTTTTCACCGTGATTTTTCCGGTTTCCACTTCAACCGCCGCCTGCATCTTCTGGGCGATTCTATCCATATCATCACCCATCTGACTTTCCAGGTCTGGCATTGCTTCATCAATGCCGACTCCGATTCCTGGAGGAATCCACCGGCCTACCTCTCTTGCAAATACTCTGGACGGCGAATTGATCCCCAGGGCTTCTTTTGCTCCCTCAAATAAGCTATTAGCCAGGCTCTTTACTTTGTCAACCAGCCAGCTCCATCCGGAAGAAATACCGTTCCAGATTCCATTTACTATATTGCTGCCTATCGTAACCATCTGGCCTGGAAGTCCGCTCAATCCATTTACAATATTGGTAACAAATCCCTGGGCCGCCGATGATGCCTTAGAAGCCATATCAGCGCCGAATTGGATCACCTTTGTAATGGTATTCTGGAGCCACGTCCAGATTTTCCCCGGAAGCTGTGAAAACCACTCCACTACTTTGTTGACAGTATTTGATGCCGCCGTGCTTGCTGTGGATAACAAGTTAGCTCCCCATTGAGTGACTTTATTCACCGTATCAACTAACCATGTCCAGATTCTCCCCGGCATTTGAGAGAAGAAATTTACCACAGAGTTAATTGTATTAGTTACCCAGGTTTCAGCCGTATTCTTCAGGTTGATTCCCCATTGAAACACCCGGTTCACGGTTTCGACTAACCACGTCCATACCTTTCCGGGAAGCGTGGAAAAGAAATTCACTACGGAATTGATGGTATTAGTAACCCATGTTTCCGCTGTGTTTTTCAGGTTAATTCCCCATTGAACGGCTTTATTGACCGTTTCGACAAGCCACGTCCAGATTTTCCCCGGAAGCTCTGCGAAAAAGTCAACCACGCTTTGAATGATATTCGGGATTTCTGTTGTTACCCAGGTATAAAGCTCAACTCCCCACTTTATTACCGTTCCTATGGCATAGCCTAGCCAGTAGGCAATTTTGTTAGGAAGTCCAGCGAAAAAGTCAGCCACTCCGGAAATTACGTCACTCGCCGCCTGTCCGGCTGCTGTCAGCATTTCAGATCCCCAGGTGATTATTTTATTAACTACCCCGGTCAGCCAAGTTCCGATTTTCTCCGGAAGTCCAGAGAACCATGTAACTACGGAATCTATACAGTTGCTCGCCGCATTGGAAACGGCTTCTCGCATCTGGATTCCCCATTCAGCTATCTTTGTAACGGCGGAAATAATTGCGTCCCATACTTTCCCCGGAAGCTCGGAGAAAAACTCTCCAGACGCCGTTACGAGGCTTACAATAGCCTCCGCAAGATAAGTCTTAACCACGTTCAGGGCATTAGAGGCCATTGTCGCTATGCTGGATGCAACGGAAGCCCAATTTATACTTGTAACCGCTTTAATCAGGGAACCACCAGCGGATTTTATGCCCTCTCCTATGGATGTAATGATGCTCTTTCCAGCCTGCAAAAAGTTAAAATGCTGGATTGTCAGAACAATAGCCTCCAGAATTTTCGGGAGGTTCTTTATCAATTCCGGAATTGCCGAAATTATGCCCTCTACCAATTTTAGGATCAGGTCAACCCCGGCTTTCAGGATTTTTACAAGATTTTTGTCCAGTGCTTTCCAGAAATTCACAATTATATCTGGAGCTTTCTGAATCAAAATAGGCAATGCCTGAATCAAGCCCTCGGCTATTGCCATAATTATCTCGATTCCAACATCAACTATGGAATCTAGGTTGTTTACAAATGTGTCGAATAAATTCAGGATGCAGTCAACCGCAATGGGTATCAACGTGGGGAGGCTCTCGGCTATTCCCCGTCCCAATTCCAGGACTATATCAATACCGTGCTGCAGAATGGTGGGAAGTGTATCTGCCAATCCCTGTGCTACCGAACCTATAATCTGGACTCCGGCGTCAACAAAATCTGGAGCCCAATCTGACAGGCACTCAAATATATCGGTTACGCATGTTGCTACTGACTGTACCATTTCCGGCGCACCGTCAGCTATTCCCTGGGCCATTTTCCCGGCTAAAACAATAGCCGTAGTCCAAATATCATCCGCACAACTGAAAAGAGCCGTAACCAGGGAGGTAATCAGGCTTGCCGCCGCTTCCCCTATCCCCGTACTGCTCTTTAATGAATCGCAAAAAGAGCTTACAAGCCCTGTTGCCGCATTTATCAATTCCGGAGCTGCTCCGGCTACTCTCTCAACTATCTGTGCCAGGACGTCACCGAAAGCCGTAACCATACCGGTTAAACCGCCCTCATTAAAAGCGTCCTGGAGTTGCTGAACCATTCCCTGGGCTTCTATTGCTATATCTTTTAATGGTGTCTGGATGTTCTCATAGAAAGAAATTCCCAACCCCTCTAAGCCCGATTTCAGGATCGTGATCTGACCTTGCAGATTATCATTCATGGTTTCAGCCATTTGTGCTGCTGCGCCGTCACATGAATATATGGAGGACTGGAGTTTATTAAAATCTGCATCGGAGGCATTTACAATAGCCAGAAGCCCCGACATTGCCTCCTGTCCTCCCAGGGCTGCCGCCATTTGCGCCGCCTCTGCTTCTGACAATCCGGAGAATCCAGTCCGTAGGTCTGCCATAATCTCATTCAGACCTTTCATTTTCCCGTGATCGTCAGTCAGTGAGATTCCCAGGGCGTCCATTGCCGCCTGAACTTCATCGGTAGGCTTTGCCAGTCTGGACATAATGGACCGTAAGGAAGTACCTGCCTGTGATCCTTTGATTCCGGCATTTGCCATTAAGCCTATCGCTGTCGCTGTGTCCTCTGCAGAATACCCCAAAGCACCTGCTACTGGAGCAACATACTTGAATGTTTCGCCCATCATTCCAACATTTGTATTTGCGTTTGAGGATGCCTGGGCCAGAATATCCGCAAAGTGTGTGGAATCCTGGGCCGACAATCCAAAAGCAGTAAGGGCGTCCGTTACAATATCAGAAGTCGTTGCCAAATCTTCCCCGGATGCTGCGGCCAGGTTCATAATACCCTCTATGCCGTTCAGCATATCCTCTGTTTTCCAGCCGGCCATTGCCATATATTCAAAAGCATTAGCTGATTCTGTGGCGCTGAATTTTGTAGAGGCTCCCATCTCTTTAGCCTTGTTTGTCAGGGCTTCCAGATCGCTTCCTGTGGCTCCAGAGATGGCCTCTACCTTTGACATGGCTCCCTCAAAGTCAGAGCCTACCTTGATTGCCGCCACTCCCAAAGTCCCGATTGTTGTAGCTGCTCCGGTAAGAATACCCATAGTGGCTTTCAAGCCTCTTTCAGCAATGCTCCCGATGGAGCTTATACCGTCTTGAAAACCGCTTGCGTCTATGGCGGTATCAAATTTCAATGTGCCATCATTAGCCAATGTCCTCACCTCACTTTCGGGGCTAAAATCATCGGCTCATAATGGCACTACTTGATTTGCTTTCCGTCTTTAATCTTTATTTCAAAAAAAGCGTGACAGTTTCTCCCCTTGCAAGGGACCATCACGCCTGAACAATTTGCATTTTCGCCGTAAAAAATCGGCATCTGGTAATCGCAATCCGGGCATTGCACCCGGTTAAATTCTTCTTTTTCCGTTATTTTCTCAATCTGTACCGCCTCCGTTCTAAAGAATACCCGTAAGATCGCCGCCATTCATCAAAGCATCTTCGATAGCCTGTTGTTTCTCCTCCTCGTCTTTCGGCAACGGTAAATCATGGATTAACTTCATTTTCCGGTAGAAAGCCTTTTGTTCTTTTGGCATATCTTCTTTCAGGTCAATGCTGCGGTACTCCATGATTTTCACAAATTCGTTGCTATTCGTAAGAGAGTTGAACATTGCTCTGAACTCCCACCAGTGAATATACTTGATCCTCTGGAGGTTGATTTTGTACTGTGACATGAAAGCGGCGAAAATATAATCATCGTCATAGTCAAAGGAATATATCCGGGTTTTCCCTCGCTTTGCGGCAATAGCCTTTTTCTGTGGGTTATCTTCTTTGCCGCATTTGTAAAACCACATAAGAGCGTTTGCCGCCTCCTCATAATTGCGTGGAATTTCATCACGATAGCAAAGCCTAAAGGATTTCTTGAGCTTTTCTTTTAACTCCAGGCTATCATCCTGCCATAATAACTCAAACAATATAAAAATCCGGAAATTAGTCCGGATTCTGTACACCCTATTATCTACCGTGACGGCTTCCGGAAGTTCGTCTACCAGGAGATTCATTTACTGTGTTTTCCACCGTTCTTCCCGTTGATTGCGGCATAATTTCTCTGATAATTCCGGGAACCCTGTTTCTGCTGCTGTTTCTCTGCCTGGCGTCTTTCTGCTCTGTTCGGAGTATACTTGTCAAGAACGCCGTTAAATTCTACATTGGAATCCTCCGCTTTCTTTGCCACGATACCGAAAGCCTCCATGTGATCCTTGATATTGTTCTTACCCTTGAAAATTTTCTCGGCCGTTCCTGCTCCAAAGAGGGAATCAAAGAAATCATTCACAACGCTACATTGATACCTGATCGCATCAGGTGTGGATTTTCCGTTATACTGACTTTTATCCTTGATTCTATCGACAACCCTCTTATTTTCTCTCTCATATACCTCCAAAACGTCTGCATCAAATAAATCTAACTCTAATTCTACGCCTAAAATGTTCATATCCTACCTCCTGTGGTTGATTATTGTTTTGCAATTAAAGGGCAAAGCCCACCTTTTACTCGGTGGGCTGACTCTCTGTATTCTCTCCACTGGCTTCATTGTCTGCCGGTGTGAATGTCCTTGTCTTTGTGTTAAACGTTCCGGGAACAAAATCACCTACTGCGTTCAGATTTCCGGAAACTGAAATGTCATTCTCTCCGCTGATCTCGGAAACCTCCGTGGAAACAATAAATTTCCTTGCAGCAAATTCATTCGGTTTTCCCTCTGCCGGCTCCCAGAGTTCCACTCTTACATACTCAAATTCTGCGTCAGAGCCGGTGTAGTGGTTCCTCCCCACATTGTAGAGGGCAATTACCGCTTCCTGCTCCTTAATCAGATCGGATTCAAACGGGAATACCGTTTCATACCCTACCACAGAAGAGGAGCTTGCCTTTTCATTGACATACTTCTTGCTTTCCGTCTGCGCTCCGGGTTCTTCATCCAGCGTTTTAAAGCCGGTTCCCATAAGGACAAATTCCGGAGCTTCCTCTGTCGCAATGTTCAGGTAATCTGCGAACTGGTGACGTTTTACAACATCTCTTTTTGCGTTTCCTGCCATGTTCTCATGCCTCCTTAAAATATTCTAATCGTAACTGTATCTGGTATCTGGCACTTGTCTTTGATTCTCCAAACAAATAACCGGAAGATACCACATAAATTCCCTGGGCTTCCATTCCGTCCGGAAGCTCCGGAAGATTCCCGGATTTATTTTGATTTTCCACCCAATCCGAAAACCTTTCATAAAAAGCGCTGTTCTGAATGTTCTGCAGTCGCTCCTGGCTGTAATGTTCCCTGGAGCCAAAAGCAAAGAGATACTGCCGGACTGTATCGCCGTTGATATATCTCTTTATAACCGGATCACATGGTAAGACCTCAATGGTATACTCAATCGGTTTCTCTCCCATGAAATCAACCCGTAAACATCCATCTTTCAACATATCGCACTGGAGGAAATACTTCTCCAGTCCCTCAATGATAGATTTTGCCATGCTCGCCTCCCTACATCAGTTTTTTTGCACCGTTCAGTATTTCCGTCTTATGCGCTACTTTCATACGCTCGAACCACTTAGCCCCTCTGTTTGAATCGTAGGGGCGGCTTTCTGCCGTATCATAATATTGTTTTGCCGCATATGGAGCTATGTACTGAACCAGTCCACTTCCTATCACCGTACCCAATTTTCCGGACCTATCAAGCATACCCGTCTGGAAAGGAACCAGCGCACTACAATATCTCAATACCTCACTGTCAACAAATTTCTGCGCCCGTGAGAATTTTGCTGTTCTTGTAGGCGCAAAATTGCGATTCCAGGTCAATTCCGCTTTTACCTTTCCGGATTTTGTGGTTGTCTGAATGATTTGCCCTCTGGGTGTCTTTATTTCTATCGCCATTACTCACCGCCTATCCTCCAGTGTTTCATAGCGTCAGAGCAACGGTCACGGTTATCAGTGAAATTTGTAACCAGGATAACATCCGGATATTTTTCTCTTAACTCCGTTTCCGTTGCTGTTTCCAGGTCTGAAATGCCACGGACAATGATTGCTCCAGGCTGTAAAGTCCAGTAGCCAGGATAAGTTGCATCATCCATAGCCTTGTATGAAAGTTGATCTGTGTACTCTTTCCCCTCTGTATCGGCATCTGCCGGAATACGGATGGTGTGAGTGTCACTCTTTTTCAGCTCGTTATCTCCGGATGATGTGCCTTTCTTTGAATACAGGCTTACGCCATAAATCCGGGTAGAAACAAATTTCTCTGTCCGCTCCTCCTGGATGTAGCGTTTATTGAAAATTGTAATATCGGCGTTAGTTGTCATATTTCCGGGACCTCCCTTTGAATAGCAAGCCGGTGTCTGATAGAAAATTCTTTGCTTCCTGGTACATCTCCGCATCCCTGGCGTTTGAACCGGTATCTGCGAATGCAACCGAATAGCCATCAATCGTTTCCGACTTCGCACCTGGCGTCTTTTTATCCTCCTGATAGTTGACCTCTGCCATTGCACAAATAGCTTTCCTCACTTCATCGGGGATTTCCGGGAGCCTCTTTACCCGGCCAAAGGTGATCCTGTGCAAAAAAGCCTCTGCCTGCATCTCGTATTTAGGAAAAGCCTTTTCCGGTATCTTGCTGCCGAAATAGGATTCCTTGTAATACTCATAGTCCACATATGGACTTTTTATAGCCTCCTGGAGCATTTTAAATCACTCCCCTCATTATTTGTCTGCCTGGGGCTTTTCTCCTGCCTTATTGCCAGCGTCAGGAGCCTTTTCAGCCGCCTCCGCTTTCTTTGTTCCAGATGCCTTTGTCTGTTTGGATGCCTCTTTCAGCTTCCCCTCCAGCTCCGCAATCCGCTTATCTGCCTTTTTAGCATAAGCCGAAGCCTCCTCCAGCTTGCCTTTCAGACCGGCGTTTTCAGATTTCAAAGCCTCGTTTTCATCCCTGGTAGAGTTGAATAAATCCATTCTGGCTCCGGATGCTGTTTCAGCCTCTTTCAGCTTCTCCTCCAGTTCGATTTTTTCTTTTTTTACAACGTCAAGCTGCGCTTTCAGGGATTCAACTTCTTTCTTGGGATCAGTAGGCTCATAGAGTACATTTCCGGACATGTCACTGATTTTATACCCTAAAAGCTGATACTCTTTTCTCTTTTCATCCGGTATTCTTACAACCCGGTTTCCTTTCTTAGCCTTTAACATTTTGGCTCCTCCTTCCAAATTCACCAGGGCCGTGTAATAAGCCCTGGCGTCATTTATTCTCAACCTTTGGTGTAATAGGTCTTTCCAGACTGTACCGTTGTATCTGTTGTCAGGACATAGGTATCACCGGATTTCTCATACCAGCCCTGTTCGCTCGGATTCCCCGTAGGGTTGGTTACTGCCGTGTATGTTGCCGGCTTTGCCGGAGATACATTAAAAGCGATAGCATCCACCTTGTTCGGAAGCAAGAAAACATCCTCAAAGGACTCCTCAAAGTAGTCCCACTTACCCTCGGAACCTGCAGACGGCGGATCAAGCTGTGCAAACTCATAATGAATCGGAGTAATTACCGCCAGAGGATGTACCAGGCACATGTTGATCTGCTGTGCGGATTCATCCATAGCCCAACCCTCCGTAAAGTCATAAACTGTTTTCATCATGTCAGAAGGAACACTGTCCGGAATCTGAACTTCATCAATGGAAGTAATCGCCCTCTTAATCGCCTCGGACCGCTTGCTTACGTCCATAGTCTTTACAATCTGCTTTGCGTTGTTGATAAGCGTCCTGGTTTCCGGAGTAACATACAGAATACGTCCAGCCCTCGGCACCCTCTTATTGTCCATATAGGTCATGAACCTGTCGAATACCTCCAGAACGTTTTCAGTGGTAAGCACTGTTTCATCCGCTGTTTTACCGAATCCGGTATAATCAGCAAAGAGCTTGGAAATCAGATATGCGTTCATTTCCGGGAATTTCTGCTCCTCGTTGAATACCCTGGTAATATTCGCAATGCTCGCTACCTGGTTCGTTTCCTGAATGTCACGGGGATGTACCAGGGTTCCCCATGTCCTGTGATTTGTCACAGCGAGAGGCGTCCAGGAATTTGTATAATTACGCTTCTTGGTTCCGATGGTGTCCCTGTCACCATCAACACGCCCGGTTGTCTTGATCGTGGGAATTTCAATCACGTTGGAATTTACCCATCTGTACCGCCCGTTGTTCGGTGTAGAGAACAAAGCTCCGAAATAAAGAACATACGGGAACTCCTGCTCCAGACCACGCTGATACTCTACTGCATAATTCAATTTTGCTGCCATTTAGACATTCCTCCTATTCTTTCTTCTCCGGCTCTCTCAATCTCTGGAAGCCGAAATTAAAAATGTTTTTGTCGGTTCCTGCACCGGCATTTCCTCCGACTGATCCGGTTGCAAAATTCGGAAGCGGTTTCTGATTTCCTCCGGCTCCTGCTCCAGTCCCGGCTCCCTGGTCTGTATCATCGGGTTTATCATCCTCCAGAACAAAGGCGCCCTTATAGTCCTCACTCTCCATGAGTGACTTCATGTACTCGGAAGCTCCCTGGAAAACACCATCCTCCAGCTTGAACTCCTTTTTATCAAACTCCATCCGGATTCCTGCCTGTGCCGCTTTGGAAGTAAACTTGTAACCAGAGAGAAACATATCCGTCTGGTGCTTCCTTTCCTGTGCCGTCAGCTTGTCATTGAGTGCTGCTGTGTCGGTCTTGTACTTGGTTTCCCATTCCTGGGCCGACTTCTTGATCCCCTCAATGTCCATATCCTTATAGGACTGAATTTCTTTATTCGCATCGGCAAGCTGTGTCTTTATTCCGGTCAGCTCCGTTTCTTTGGCATCGAATTTATCCTTTGAAACATAGCCGCCATCTTTCAGGTTGACAATATTCAAGTTTTTATCTGCCTGAATCCTCTTGATAAGCTCCTCCGCTGTGATCGCTTCCGGCTTTCCGTCTACTTCCTTGAAAAGTTTCTTTAAATATTCGTACATGTCTGTACCTCCTTATTCGCTGATTTTGTTTATGTTCCGGTTCACTCCGGCTCTGCTATCATGGGATATATCCGCCCATGAGCGGAAATTGAGTAGTTTATATGCCATTCCTCCAGGGCAATAAAAACGGGCATCATCCAGAATCGGAAGATACCCGGCTTTTACTTTGCCGTATTCTGTTTTTACTTGCCTCCTGACTGCGTTATAGGCTCGTGACAGCCTTTTCCGTCCGTCAGTGGTAATTTGTAGCTTGCAACTCTGTTTTGCCTCAAATCTGCCTATCATTTAACCCATGAATGGGAGATATTCGGACCACCTCCTCCCTATACCTCATTTCCCGTCTTGATGATCTGCCGTATGGTAGCCATAAACTACTCCTCCTCTCCAGGTTCTTCTACAATTACCCAATCCTCCGCAAGAATATCCGTCTGGGATGCAAGCCAGGGTACCAGCTTGTTATCTGCCGTTTTCATTTCCAGATACGGGAGATTCTCCATTCCGTTATCACACGGGGACGGCTCCCCTCTTTCAATCTTGCGAACCCACATTCCTTTTCCATTCCAACCGGCTCTCGCTACCTTGTAACCGTCTTTCAGGAATCCAACTGCCTCTCCGAACCCGAAATAATCATTCTTTTCAGAGAAAAACGCCTCCGTGATGTAAATATCAGCACATCCGGCATGAACCAAATCGTCATTGTAGGTCTTTTCAATGTAAGCCATTTTCTCGGCCACATTCGGGTTGACGATTGTTTCCTGTTCTCCGGTCGGCATGTGGATATAAAGAATAATGCAGTCAAGCTCTTTCCCCTGATCCACCATTTCCTGATACTCTTTGAATAACTCTGCTTTTTTCATTGTCGCTACCTCCTAGCTTGATTTTTTATTAGCCCAGACAGCCTTTTGACTGACAGACTTATTAAAATTAACGATTTTGCCGCTATCATCCTTAACGGCATATACTTGTGTCCGGGCTGAATCAACTGCCCGGTTTGTCTGTTTGCAGAAATCTTTCATTTCTGCTTCTATCTTTTTCAGGTTCACACTCTCTGTTTTGAACTCCTCCCGGAGTGCGTTTTCCGTCTTTTCATCAGGAGCCGCCTTAATTCCGGAATCATAACCAGCTAACAGACTTTTGGATTCTCTGATCTGCCTTTCGTATGCCCGTTGTATCTGGGTACATTCGTACTCTGATAATGTCCGGATGTTTCCGGAAGAATCTTTGTACTGGTGCGTTTTCTTTGCATATCCCTCCAGGACTTCCCGGCTGTATGCCGGTTTTGAAAGTCCCAGGAAAAACATATGGAAATTGTGTCTGCAATTCCATCCGCAAAGGCCGCCTCCCTCCCCATAACCGGTTGCCTCCCTGAACTGCCGGTATCTCTTATCTTTTCCGGAAATACAAAAAACCTGACCTTGCCAGCTCTCATGATTGTTATAGCCGGTTCCTGTGTTCCTGGCTCCCAGGTGGGCGGTTGTTTCAAAGTAATCACAGTCCATTTCATCAGCGTACATTTCAGTGAGCTTCCCGGCTGTCTGGTTTACTCCGGTCAAAAGTGACCTCCGGACTGCTACATCCAGTTTAGAGGAGTGGCCTTTCTGATAGAGAACCTTTCCCCCGTCAACCGCTGCTGCCTTTACTGCCTGTTTTATTGCCTCCTGGTATGAAAAGGCTCCGGATGCCACCTGCATGTATGCAAGATTTGTATATTGCAGATACAAATTCTGGGAAGCTACCGCCGTTGTCATGGTGAGATTGTTTATATTCCCCTGTGTTTTCTCGACCGCCGCCGCTAGTGTCTGCATCATGGCCGGGGATTGTTTCAGACTTATAGGTGTAAGACCTGCTGCAGAACAAATATCCCCCTCATATTTCAGGGAGATAACCCCGGATTCATTGAAAAGCTCGCTTATGTAGCTGTCGGAGAACTTTGTCACACTTGCTACCTCCTGGATGATCTCCTCCATGAGTTTTCCGGATTCCTGAACCTGTTTTAACTGCCACCTTGCGGAATCCGTAACTTTACCTGTTTTTACAATCCTCCGGGAAATATCCCGTACAATGGATTCATTCAGAGCATCATACAGTCCCAGAACATCATCACAGCAAGCCTCCAGATATTCAGGTGTCAGCATAAGCTCACCCCCTATTCTTCCGGAGGATATGGAGTGCCTCCTTTTGGAGCGTCTGGAATCAATTTTTTTGCATCATCCTCCGAACATCCAAAATACCAGGCGTAGAATTTCTCCAGCTTATACTTTCCGGCCAGAACCATAGCCCACCGCCTTTGGAACTCTTTTTCAGTGTCCTCCAGAACTCCATCGCCCCAGGTAGCACTCTTTTCTGCAGCACCGGGAGGAGCCAGATTATAAAGGGTGCATAGCACATCCAGAATGTAAATAAGATGCTCAAAACCTATATCCCAGGATTCTTGCATCTTTGAAACAACTGTGAATGATCTTTGCTTTGACGTCCGGATTTCCTCCGCTGTCTTTTCTATCTGCTGTGGATCGGATATTGTCCCATAGGAAAGCCCACAAAGAAACTCTATCCTCTGAAAATACTTATTCAGTCCAGAAAACAGGCTATTGTCCCGGATTTCCGGAGCATACTCTTTCATGAATGAGCCAGCCTCTTTCCCGTTGAAATCAAACGTCCGGTACAACCTCTCTTTCCCCTGTGGGAGAATAGGCTTTCCTTTCTTGTCAGAATCAAACAATTCCTCGGAAGCGTGTACCGCCGCCTCCGTAGCTTCATACTCCCAAAGTATACGGGAGAATTGCCTGTCTGCCTGTTCGATCACATCAACCGCTCTGGAAAATACGGAAGCCCCCAGGGGAGATTTTAAGTCTACATTGTTTGCCCTGGGAACTCTGATATATACAAAAAGCGGTCTTTCAATATTGTTGATTACAACCGGCTCCTCTGATAACTCCGACCATTCCTCAACTTCTGTCAATGGAACCGGCGTCATAAATGGATAATTTGCCCTTATCGGATCATCATCCCCGAATTGCTCCAGGTACAATCTTTCAGACCTGAAAGCCGTATTTACTATCGTGTAATCAGTTCCTACCAGGTTGTGAGATTCCATACGGGTGTATATATAATCTCCCTGGAGCTTGCTGTCTACAAATACTCCTCCTGTGATCTCTTTGTTGGTGTCATATGCAGTAGGGTAAAACCTGTCAGCCTCGGTAAAATCAATCTTGATCGTGTCCCCGGACCGGTACGGTTTCATGCAGATAGCCCCCATTGCACAATAAAGCTCTACATGGTTTGAGAGATTCGGGAGGAATCCGGAAACAATCTTATTCATGAAATCAGCCCTTGCGCTCCCGGTAATCTCGATTTTAAACTCTGTCAGGATCAGCCTTGCAAGCTCCTCTGAAATAGCTGCCGGGAGGTTCAGCGGTATTACATTTGCGTTTCCTCCCCTCCAGGGCGGTTCGTTCTTATACATCTGGCTCCACAGCTCTATTGCGTTTTCCATCGTGCCAGAGGTGGCAACGGAAACATTTAACTGTTTTTCAATATTCCTTTTTGGTGTCAGGCTGCTCCATGCCTTTTTAAAAATATCTGTCAATGCCATTTCTTTTTCGCCTCCTAACTGGTTTTCTTCTTGATGAATTTCCTCCAGTCACGTTCATATGAATACTCGAACGCATCCAGAGAATCAATATCACTGGTTCCATCGTCAAGACGCTCCAGCTTCATGTTTTTAGGATTCCATACCGCCATACTGATAGCTTCTGTGAGCGTCTGGCAGTCCTCGGTATAGAAAAATCTTTCCTGCGCTGTCAATGCGGTTATGGTGAAAATCCGATCTGTGATTACGTCTTTAATGGCGTTTCTAATCTTAATATCTCCCATATCGTTTTTAACCAGGGCTTTTTCAAGTCCTCTCATAAGAACCTGCTCGGCAGAATCACAGTAAACATGTGTCACATAGCCGTATGTCTTAATGATCCGCTTAATGAATTTTACAAACATATTAGCCAAATCCTCCGGATCAGTACCCTCCGCATCATGCCATTCAGAGGAAAGAACAATCAGATTTTTATATCCCAGAGTGGGAGCGGATGCAACAAAGGCGTGTCCGGAGCCATTCCCTCCAAAGTCCACGCCTACATTTATTTCTATCAATTCACCACGTTTATTAAGCTCCTGAACCGCTTTTACAGGCATCAGGTATAGATTGTCGCTTGCCGCTATGGAAGTAGCTAATCTGGTATAAATAAGGCCATCAGCAATACTTCTCTTTCCCTCAATGTCCCGGATATACCAGATACTCCCCGGATCGTACTGGCTTATAATCTCCGCAAGCCTCTGTTTGGTTATGTTGACATTTTCAAAGATATTAAAATGCTGGTAGTTATACCCTCCCAGGAGTTCCCCGGCTTCCGCTTTCTTTGCGTATACATCCAGGTAATCTTTATAAATCGGCGCCTTAGGATGCTCTGGGTTCAAATCCCAGAATATCTTACGGCGTTTCGCTGCAAGCTGGCGGTTGAACGCCTCTTTTATGGTGTTATCATGATGCAGATTGATTTCTGTCGCAATCCACATACCGTAGGAATTACCACGGATTTTCTTAAAACTGTCGGAGGACTTCCCTCCGGCAAAAATGACTATCTTCTCTTTGTACCCGGTGTCTGGGCCTTTTATCCGGAGGCAGTCATTGTCTTTATATTTACTCCATCGGCATTGACCTCTGAAAATATATTCCAGGCCGAAGCCGTTTGCATCACCTATATTCAGCTTTGCATTTGCCATTGTGGAACCGGTGGCTAGGTGGATTTTATCGGGGCAGGTTTTTAACTCATGAGCGAAAGCGTATACGTTATCAATGGTCTTTCCTGATCGGACGGCTCCCTCCAGGATATTGTATGTATTGAACTGACAGGCATAAATATAATCTCTATGTTTCGGGCCGAAATTAAACGGGATCGTCTTTTTCTTCCGGATTGCCATATATACTTGCGTCCGTGTCGGACGTGTCCTCTATTTCTTGATTTATGCCCTTTTCTTTGTCCTTTTCATACTTGAACTGCCGTTCTTTCAGGTTTGTTTCCGGATTGTAACCGGCTGTGTCCCGGAGGAACTCTGCCGCTCTTACGTCCCCGGTCTGCATGGCTTTCTGGAATACCCGTACCAGTAACGCCATCTGGTTTGTCATGTCCTCCTCCGAAAAGCCCATAGTTTCCAGATTTTTCACTGTGTTTTCACCCATTACCGGCATATTCAGAAGCAACTTTGCGGCCTGTTGCATCTGCCGTTTTTTCCGTCTGGATTCCCCGGATGCCTTGCCGCCTTTCCGACCTGCCTCTCTCGGTTCCCTCTCGCTTCCGAACTTTTTCAGGTTTCCCTCATTTGCCATCTCACCACCTACCATTTTGTTACGAAAAAAGCACCGTCCCGTGTGTGCGTGGGATGATGCCTTTTGCTTTCGCCTTATTTTCCGGAATCAGGATCAGGAAGCGTACAATTCATGCAAGACGGCTACCCCTCCGTCAATGCACTCCTGGATGTTTTTGCCTATGCTGCGGTAGAAATCCGGATGAACCATGCACTCATAAGCCCGTGTGAGCGTGCTGCTCTGCTCCTGGGTGATTCCTAACCGGAATCCCTTTGCTATCCGCAACGCCTCTTTGTACTGCCCCTGTGCTACCATCTTCCGCACCTGCTCTGTTTTCTTTACCATGCCGGTTCCTCCTCTCCGCCTCAATGGGCATATCTAAAATTTCCAGTGATCCCCATACTGTCCTTTATTCCCTCCATGTCGAAAAAGGAAAGCTGTTTGTACTGCAACTCTGCCTCCTCCTCTCTCATGAAGTCCGCTTTTGTCTTTCCTGCCCTCTTTCCCTCCAGGGTGTGACAGTCATAAACGTATTTCGGGATTTTATCCCCGTCAAGCCGCTGGAACTCTGCCAGGTTAATTGCCTTATCCAAACCTTTCTCCAGGTTCAGCAATTCTCCCGGCTCAAAGTAATTATTGATACCAGGCAGCTTATTTTTATCATCCATCAGCTCATTAGCGAAGAAATCCGAATCCCGGCTCTTTGCATGGTACAAGAGGATGGTGATTGCCTTTGATATGAAAATTTTTGTCCGCTGCTCCCCTTTTTTCCCTTTGTTCACTTCATTGCTCGCCCAATATAAAGCAAGTATCTCCTGGGTACATTCCCCGTAACAATCCTCTGCGGAGATTACCAGCGTCCTTTTCCAAAGGTAATGCTCGTATTTGTCAAACAATTCATTTGCGGCGTACCCGGCTGCTCTCACATCACACCGCCTTATTGCTTTCTGATATAAGCTGGACATGGTAAAAAGAGAATGTCCGCTCTTTGTGATTAACTGATTATATGCCATAGTTTCATTCCTCCTACAAAATGATTTTAAGCTCGGTTTCCCTTAACTTGAGCTTAACTTTAGCAGTTTTTCACATGATTTCAAGGCGAAAACAACCGATTTTTCGTCAAGTTTACCTTTTCAGCATCTTGTACATTTTCCGTGCTTTCCGGAAACTTATCTTTTGACATTTATACGGCTCTGGTTCGTCCTGAAATTGTGATCGTAATATTTCCCCCACTTATTTTTCATGTACTCCACCGTCTGATTCAATGCCCGGAGGTTCTTATTCTCGTTATTGCCTCCAGCGTTCTTATCGTACTGGTTCTGCATACCAAAATAATCAGGTATGATAATGATTCGATTCTGGAGAAGCTCCTGAAGAACAAAATCGGTGTCCTCTTTGATATAGGTCATATTATCGAACCGGCTTTTCAGATATTCTTTATTGAACCAGCAAATTCCTCCAGTGATTCCCTTAAAGAGAAACTCGGCATTGAATTTCCGGACGTCCCCGGTCATGGTACAAGAAGCAAATCCCAGGCGCAAATCCTCCAGAATCTGCGCCACCCTCTCAAACTCCATATCTATGACGTCTTTGTCGGTTATTTCCACCTTGTTATTTTTGCCCTTGTATATCATCATGGAAATATCATCATCACACTGAATAACAATATCTTCTGGAGTATTGTCAATGATCCACTGTCTGACTTTGGCCAGGCTGTTTATTTCTTCATCTGGGCCGGTCAGTATCTTTGTTATCCCGGCTTCCCGGTATGCCTCCTCCTCTGATTCCCTCACAACGTATGTACAATCATTCAGGACGTTCCAGGTCATGATCCGGTCATACCGTTTATAGGACGGAACATAAATTCCTATGGTTTTACAATCCTGATTCATGATACCACACCGCCCTTGCCTTAATTTTCTTCTTATCGTTGATCTTGACCTTTGCCCCGTCAATGCCTAACCTCCGGGTAAGTTCGTTATAGTCCATTTCATTCTTGCAGACAATCATCACATAATTGTACTTCTCATAGTTGATAAGCTCCATTTCCTTAATCTTCCGCTCGCCTGGGCTTCCCTCCTGCAAGTCAAGACCTAAATCCATATTCAGATCAGCCGTCCAGTCCGCCAGCAAATCCATATCCCACTCCCCGGCATGGGTATTGTCTTTGATATTGATTGCCCGTAACTCTGCCTCGGTATATCCGATCAGGCGTTTGCAAGTAACTTCCTGATCTGGATTTATTTCATTCAGGATAGCTTGCCGCATGTTCCCGGCTATAACGTTATCCTGTTCATCAATCAGAAAGATACCGAAATCCCCAAACTGCTCCAGGGACCTTTTCAGCTCCTCACGTTTCTTCTTTCCAATCTTCCGGGGATTGCCGAAGCCGGTCTTTATGTCACCTACCCTCATGGTGAGAACCTCAATTCTCTTTTCCGGTAAATCTTCCGGTAAACTCTTTTCTGCTGCTTCGCTCATATTCTCACATCCTCTCTGTTCAGCGTAAAAGAAAAGAGCCATGCTGTCCGCATAGCCCTTTCCTGGGTTTTCTTTTTGTAGGAGTAGCTGTACTACGTGCCAGGCCGCCCTTTTATCCAGAGAGAGGAGAAGCGTGTGCCTCTCCTCCCGTGAGGGGATATTGAGCATAGCGTAATCTGTTTACCGGGTCAGATTACAACAGCCAGCAAGTGGTACTTGCCGCTTACACTATATCATCGGGGGAAATGTAAGGTCAACGTAAAAAAAACGAAAATCATATGCCTGTGGCTTCGTTATAGCCTTATGTAGCCTTTCCCCGGTTACTCCCTAAGTATTCTTGTCAAAACTCCATCTAAGCCGAAAATAAGGGCTGTCAAGTCCTCCCTGGCTGCTTTGGCGTCATTCTGGATCGTGCGTATGTCCTCCCCCTCCAGCTCTGCGATCTCTTTCGTGTTCATTCTCTTTTCAGAGAGATACAGACGCTCGATCACCCGGTACTGCCTCTGTTTTACTTCCGATGCGGAGCTTTCACATGTTTTCCGATAAACCTCCAGCATAGTATCAACATGCGTCATTACCATGCTGACAGTTACCACGCTTCTTTTCAGTCTGTGGAGTGTCTTATCATCATCGAAAACACCGAACTTTGTCAAAAGCTCCAGATCGGCAATATCCTGGTTTACATCCTCTGCCATTTCCAGGGTATAAACCGCATTTTCTTCATATGCTTTCAGCTCCCGGTACTTCTCCAGAAGCGTTTTTGTCCGGTAGAGAAGCCTCTGAACCTTTTCCTTTGTGGATTCCTGGTGTTCTTTCTTATAAGCCTCAATTCCTGCCTGGGATGCTTTCTTAACCATTTCCTCCAACTGCCTCTCCGATATATTGAATGTTTTACCGCCTTTGCCAGCCATAGCCCATACCTCCATTTTCTACTTGACTTTTCCTCGAATATGCCATACAATGGCATTACCGTTTCGTGGAGTTCGGCAAGTTCCTTTGGTGGGTATGAGCTGGACTCTCGTTTTTTATTCAGTTTTCTATCTGGCTCCTATGCGAACCGTCCCCCGTTCAGGAATGGAGGACGTGATCTGGGTATCTCCATACAAAACTCCTGGCATGAAACATGTACAATACTGATTCCTCTTGCCTTTGCCTCATTAAGAATATCCTTTGGAAGTTCAGGGATCTTTGGACCTACAAAAATCACCCCTCCGGTTTCCCTACTCATTTTCTTTTCCAGGTCTTTCAGAGTGTCCGCATAATCTCCGCCGAAAATCTTTTTCAGAATTTCAGCCGGTTCCGGTTTCCGTCCTGCTCCCTGGTTCTGATCTGTTTTCTTCTCCGGTTCTTTCCTGCCAGCGTTTTTGTCAGGTTCACACATTCCGCAGCATCCGGCAGATACTCTTTCATACTCCGATGCCTCCATTACGGATATATGAGCCAAGAGGTCTTTGTATATGGATATGTACTGACTGCCTCTCTCCATCTTCTTAGCTTCCCTGGCAATATGCCCTTTAAAATCATTCCACATTTTTTCGTAGTTCATATTATTGCTCTCCCTTTCTTCCAGATACGGGAATATCAGCAATACCCCCCCTGGACGTCAATTCCCCATGCGTCCCATCCGCTCCGCTCCTCACGGGCAAATAGTTCAATCATGGGACCATAACTTACAGTTTCTATCATTTGCCGCATTTTCTCCGGTTTCCGGCTGTGTTCCCGGCGTGGTTCCAGGAATCCAGTTACTCCCTGTTGGCGTTTCCCGTCAACGATTTTGTAGGGTAATTTTTCCTTTGTGGTTCCGAAAAGACAATGCTCCGTCATTCCCCGGAAATACTGCCCCAACCCGGCCTTGTCTTTCTGCCAGGTTATCAATGTCACATACTGGAATCCCCACTCCTCCAAAACCTTAAAAGCATCTTTCAGGTGATTGTTGGTAGCCCAAAGATAACAATGACAACCCTCCGGACTTGCAAGCCTCCTGACAGGAAGCTCCATAATCTCCGAAGTTTTCATCAGAGAATAATGCCGGTCAGCTCCTCTCTTTATCTTTCCTCCTCCGGTTTCCATCCACGGGGGATCGGCATATATGGTCTGGTATGTATTACCGGTACTGAAAATATCAACTACCATCAGCCTTTCCTCCGAAATCTCTTTGCCTGGGTACATGTAGCAAAATGGGATGTATACCCTATTCCGTCAGCCTCCTCCGGTGATACTCCAGTAATTCCGGAAACAACCTCTCCGTTCTGTGTGACAATCTTTTCTTTCCCTCCAGGTTCTTTCCGGTAATTCAACATTGTAGGATTGCAAGGCATATTCTTTCCTGCCTTAGTCCTGATCCAGAGGATGCGGCAGCCGCACCCTCCACACTGTCCAAAATTTCCTATCGCCATGCTCGGCTCCTCCTCTCTGTTTACTCCTCCGGTTCTTCCGGTTCCTCATACCCGTAATCGTCCCCCTCGGCTTCGTTATCGCCTCCAGGTGGCGTTTGCGGTTCCTCCCCGGTATTTTCTCCGCTTGCGTCATTTCCGGCCTTATTTTCAGCCTCTCCGACTTCATGGAAATCACCGTCAATCACATCATCCGGATTCTGTACTTCTCCAGGAAGCGCTCCCTCGTCAGCAACCTCTCCCGGAAGTAACGGTGTGTTCATCCAGGTTTTTTCCGGATCGGTTTCAAGGCGTTCCTGCCCGTCCCCGTCCGGCTGCTTTCCGTCCTGATTCCACGGCTGATCTTTGTCAAAAATGCTCCTCTGCCCGGTATTTGCGATATATGCCAGTACATACATCTGTTTTTCTTCATCCCAGATAAGTTCCATTTCCGGATTTTTATTGCCTTTCAATTCGTCTTTGACTGTTACGGTAGAGGAAACCTTGTGATCGAATTTCGGTTTCTGGATTTCCCGGCTTTCTCCCTCTATATCAGGATCATTGTTTGGTATGTACTCCCTTGTCAGAGATACATCAATTTTTAAAGTAATGGAGCCATCCGATGATCCGCTGTCAAGCATACTCTTGAAAAGCCTCTGTAATACACGGTTAAAATTCTGCCTCGCCTCCTCAAAAGTACCATCCTCCAGGACAAGCTCCTGAATATTATCCATTATCATTCCTTGCTCTCCTCTCTATGGTCTTGTTTTAGAAATGCACTTACCACCTCCAGACAATCCGCTTCGGTTGCTTCCCCTGTTTTCGTTCCGTACCGGTCTGCACATTGATCCAATGCAATACACTCCACACAATTCAGGGGATCAACCAAAATATAGATGGCATCCTCCAGAGTAGTATTTTTTTCAAGTACGCCGGATTCAATCAGGAAATCCAGATTTGAAACCGGCTCTTTCCGGCTACTCATTGTATGCCTCTGTGATAAAGGTTGCCTCCAGGTCTGCCTCTATCATGGCCAGCACAAGCGGATATTTCTTGATCGCTTCTTTCAGGGTATTCCAATTCTCTTTAGGCTCCGTGAATCCCATGTGCCAGCGGATAGCATACCTTTCTAACGGTTTCAGCTTGATATATTCCTCAATCATCATTACCGATTTTTCGCCGTGTCCGTAGGGAACCTTATCGTCCACCGTATAAACCGGTACTGTTTCCCAGATAAAATCACCGTTGCTGTCATGTTTTACCTGCCGCATTTCAGCCGTTGCCACTTTATCCGGATCGTAGGTTTTCTGGTTCCTCAGCTCTGAACCGTAGAAATAGGTCTTGCATATATCGTGGAGCAAACCCACAATGATAATGCTCTCTGCGTCAACCTTGTCAGTGTCAAGCAACTCTCTCCAGACGTTATACTCTGATCCGCTTGTCTTTTTATCCAGGCACTCATAAACCTGGAGGCTGTGATACAGAAGCCCTCCCTTAAAGGAACTGTGATACTTTGTGGATGCCGGCGCCGTGTAAAAATCGCTTTTCCGGATATAGTCCAGGAGCCGATCCACTCCCTCCCTCTGTACCCGTGAAAGATGCCCCTCAAAAACTTCAATCATTGCTTCTCTTTCCTGCTTGCTAATCTCACTCATTAACCTTTCCTCGCTTTCCTCATTCTTTTATCAATCATCCGCTCAAAACGTGCGGTTCCCTCCGGATCAATTTCCTTTGCCTGGTAATAAAGCTCATACAATCTGTCCTGCAGAATAGCTTTTTCCAGACTCCCTCTATAATCGTGAATATCCAGCCGGAACCGAACCGCCGACATCTGCTGCTGTATTCCAGTGATCCGGAATGCCACCTTTGCCGGTTCCTCCTCTTTTGAGAAACCTTTTGTATACTGGCTCGCCGGCATTTTGGAAACCATCCGGGCATCCTCCAGATGCCTTGCCATTACCTGAATCAGTCCGACAACTTTCTTGTGTTTTGGATGATCCGGTTTCAAAATGTCAGCCGGTACCAGCATGAGCATTTCCTGATATGTCAGAGGCATTTCAGGAAATATCGCCCGTTCTACCATTAAGCCCGTTCTGAAAATACGCCTTTCCTCATTGTTTGCTATCATCCGTCTTTACCTCCTGAATGATTACTTCTACCCTGGGATTGTCAGAGTAGAATTTTCTGCACTGACAGTCCACTATCTGGGTATCATCCCTATAAGCTACCTGATTCAGACTGTCAGCTATGATCTTAACAACATTGTCCATGTCTGGCTTCTTTGTAGGCCGTAGGAGCTGTTTTTTCATCAACTCCTTATTCTTCTTGGTTGCGCTCTTTGGAATGCTGTAAAAAGCCAATATCCGCATATCAAGCATGGTTCCATCTGGAAACTTATAACCCTTACACTGTGCCATATATTCCATGCGAACCAACGTTTCATAATTTGCCGTATCTTTTGGCGTGATTGCTCTACCTGTTTGTGGGATGAACCGGGGACGTCCTTTGCCCTTTGGCTCCCCCAGAATTGTAAATTTTACTGACAAAAAATCACCCCTTATTTTTCCTGTCTTTCTTCTGTTTTCTCCATTTCCTCCACTTTTCCGCAATATAGGCTCTGACAAATATAAAAGCCCAAAACAGTGCAATAATTCCCAGAATCCCTAGGGGAGCAATGTACTCGCTGAAAATCTTTAATTTAAAATATGTCTGCACTTCTTACCTCCCCCTGCTCTCTGCTCTCCGAAACTGTCGATTTTTCGCTGGTAACAGGTTCGGCTTTTGATTGAACTGCTTACCATACCGATTCAGCCCAACCGCTTCTCCAGCCGCCTTTGTTTTAGAATACCTTGATTTGCTCATGTAGCCGTCCTCCTATCTGCTTGTATCTGCGCTTTCAGAATACGTTCTGATTCTCAAAAAGTAGTCCAGCGCTTTACCTGTCGGTGTTCTATTCCGTTTTCCCTGTTCTACCGTATAGCCATTCTTTACCAGAATAGCGGCTGTATTCAATCTATCATCCTGGTTATATATCAGAATTTCCATCGGCTTCTCTGCCTGTGCCTCCGCTTTGCTACCTCTTTCCAGGTCTGCCAGGGAGATTTTCAATGCTTTCAGGATTGATGCAATAACGCTCAAAGGAATGTCTGTTTTTCCACTCTCATAACCCTGAATCGCACTTTCTGACTTCCCGATCCGGTCAGCAAGTGCTTTCTGTGTCAGTCCTGACTCCTCCCTGAATTTTTTAATATTTGCTCTGATTTTCTCCTCCAAAATATTCAACCCTCCATAAATTTACTCATTTTATCAAACCTCTGCTCCGCTGCTATCCTCCGGAAAGATTCCCCAGGAACCTCCACCGGGACGCACGTTTCAAATATACGGTCATAAATGCGTTTATAGCGGATATCCTCTGCCTCCAGCATTTCCGATAAAGTTAGGTTTGTTGTCAATACCATAGGTTTTGACGCCCTGGATCGACTGTCTATGATGTTATAGACCTTTTCAAGTGCGTAATCGGTATTCCGCTCTGTACCCAGATCATCCAGAATCAGGAGTTTTGCACTGTTCAGCATGGATATGTATGCGGCTTCGTCCTGGGTTTGGATGTTCTGCAGTATCTTTACGAAAGAGGTCATAATAACAGATACCTTGTTATCCAGAAGCGCATTTGCTATACATGCGGATGTGAAACTCTTTCCTGTGCCTACGGGACCATAAAAGATAATTCCCTGGTTTTCCTCCAGCATTTCCGGGAAACGGTCTGTGTAAGCCCTGGCAATCCTGAAAGCCTTTCTATTCTGCTCATAAATACGGTAATTAGAGAATGTGGCTTTCCGGTACTTGGAATCCATCAATGAAGCATCTCGCATTTGCCTGATCCTCGCCATTTCCTCCTCATACTGCTCTTTTTTCTTCCGGCGTTCCTGGGCTTCCTGTTCACATTTGCACATACAACGCACTTTCCTCTTTTTCCCCGGACCGTAAATACTCTCTGGAAGATCAATGATCCTTTCTTTGTGGGTATTGCATTTTCCGCAATATATCAAGCCGCCCTCTCCTATGTAATCTCCGTCCTCCAGTTCTCTTGTAGATTCCTGGATGATATGATTCAGAGCTGAACCGATTGCCGATTTTACATCCGACATATTACTTACCTCCTCTCCTGAATGGATTTGCGTATTGTCCAGAAGTTCCTCCTCCGGTCTGCTTCTGTTCTGGCTCCGCCTTTTTCGGGATATACTCGGTAAAAGAAAGATTCGTTCCCAGGAACGTCTTAGCATGTTTGATGAATTTCTGTTCTGTATGTTCTCTTTCACATTGTTTCCGGTAAGCCTCTGCTGCCTGTTTCAAGTCCTCCGGAGAAAATCCATCCTTTATCCTGGCTTTATACGTCTTGAAAGCCTGGCCTTTATCTACTTTTCTGGGATATATTTTCCAGAACTCCTCAAACTCCGGGCCGTATTTGCTTTCCTGTTTTCCTCCAGAATGTTCTTGATTCTCTGGAGCCTCCGGCTGCTCTCCCTGGTCTTTTCCGTTTTCAGTAACGTTACCCGTCACGTTATGAGTAACGTTGCTTTCTCCGTTTTCTTCTCTCTCCATCCTTTTTCTGGCTTTATATTTTGATTGCCGCTTTGCATTGCTCTCTTTCTCTTTGATATACCTGTTGTAGTAAGACCTCCAATCTTCCCAATCATGCAAATACAGTTGTCCCTCAACATCGTCTATCCATCCGGAATCTATCAGGCTCTCCACCACATTTTCAGCATCCAATGAGGAAGAAAGCCCGGTCTGCAGAACTCCTGCAATGTCGCTCCGGTCAGCACTTACGATCAATCCGTCCATTTCGGCATTGTCAATGCCCCAGAGCCATAGAGTGATTAGAATACCAATGGCCTCATTCTGTGAGCATCCAATCGCCTTATATAGACTTCTTAATTTTCCACCTATCAGCTTTTGGTCTACGCTGATCCACGCCATTCGTTCCCACCACCATTCCGCAAAATCTCAAAATCATCAAATATCGGCCACCAGATCAGAAATCGTAATAGGAGCGGTCAATACCTCTGTTTCCCGGCAGTAGTCGCAATTTCCGCATCTGTCAGGGATTGCCTCCCCGTACTTGACCTGTTTTACCCTCTCGATGTTGTATTTGACAATGTTCATTGCTTCCTGCAAGTAGTTATCCTGAACATGGACAATCTTAATGTTGGTGGCTTTTTCCTTGCTGGCTCCAGCAATATAGAACGGAAGCCTTTTTCCGGTATTCTGATATACAATCTCCTGATATACCGCCGCCTGAATGTCGTAGCCCCAATACCGTACAAAATCCAGATAACCGATATCCCTTACCCATTCATGCTTTGTCAGGGATGCCATAACCTTTAAGTCAACGATTGCGATTCCCTCCAGGTAGGAATCAATCTTTATCTTCCAGGGAAGACCGAACAATTCCCCGGTCATGATAACCTGCTTTTCTCCGGCCATGTGAGCCATAAAGAACTCGTCACGTTCAATCCTGGCAATGATATTATTTGCCTGTTTATAATCAGAAAGAAGCTCCCATTTCTCCGGATCATCCGGGTATTTTTTCTGTGATGTTTTGGTAAAAATCTCCGGATTCTCCAGCTTGAATTTATCCAGAGTACCCTCAAAATAGGAATCCACATAGCTTCCAACCAACAATGCGGTTGTTTTTTCCTCCTGATATTCTCCCCGGAGTTTCGCCATTGCCAAAGCCTCACACCTTACCTGTCCGTAGGTTCCGGCAAAATCCTTGAACTGTGAAACGGACATGTACTCATAATTAGCCTCCGGTGAATAATAATTTTCTGCTGTCAACTGCATACTCTATACCTCCTCGTAAGTCGCTCCGGTAAACCGGATGTAATTTAATATTTTTGTGATCTGCTCCTCCGTCCCCAGGATGCGAACCGTCTGCATCTTCCCGTTGGGATATGCCTTTGTTTCCGGCTCCTGGTTATGTGCCATATTTGCCGATTTATCCGGATGTGGTACAAATCCTCCAGAAAGTCCGCTATTTACCGGCGTTTCTGTATATCCCATTTTCGCCTCTGTCTGCGGCTGTGGAATTGTTCTGGTGGGTATTCCTCCTCTGGGGAAGCTCTGACCGCCCGGATTCTTTGGTGCTTCGGGCCGCTGCTGTTCTTCCTGGGCTTTCTGCTTTGCCAATTCCTCCCGGCGCTGTCTTTCCTCCTCCTGGCGTTTTTTCTCTGCCTCCTCTGCTTCCCGGCGTTTTCTTTCCTGCTCCAGAATCCTTTCTTTTTGGGCGTTCAGCTCATTCATTTTCTGGATAGCTTTCTGGAGGGAGAGATCAACTTTATATACCGTCAGCATATCCTCCTCAAACTCACTGGCAAAAGACTTGATTGTGCCGATTTCATCCAGAATTTTCCGAATACCATTTTCAATGCCCTCTCTCCAGCTCTTTTTTGTGGCTGTGGCATTTTCCCACCGTTCATCATAAATAGCCTTTTTTGCCTTTTCCCGGATGTCCTCCGGAAGCTCTGCCGCTTTCTGCGTCCAGTAGGCATTGATTTCAGCCCTGGCCTTTTCTTTCCGGCGCTTCTCATAGTCCTTTACCTGATTGTTAATAGCCTGGATTGGTTCCTCTATCAACTCGACAAGTTCTTTTGCCTGGTTTTCTATGGGCGTGTAAGGCTCCAGGCACTTCTCTTTTACCTCTTTCCTCCTATCCTCAATGGCTTTTGCCAGCTTTCGGAGATCCGCAATATCGCTTTTGGCGGTCTTGATTGTATCATCCGTGTATGCCGTTTTTTTGTATGCTTCCAGTTCCTCTTTAAGCCGGTTTTTGATTTCTAAATAATTCCACGATACTTCTCCCGGTGTTTGAAGTACAACTACGCTAATCTCATTCATCCCGTTATCCTCCTCTTATCTGAACGGCAGTTCATCGTTTATATCATCCGGAATATCAAAATCAGGATTGCCGCCCTGATAATATCCCTGCTCCTGCTCAAACTGTGCAAATTCTTCATCGTACCGGTTATCCCTTTCCTGGCGTACCGGCTCCGGCTCTCTCCTGTTCTGCTGTGCCTGTCTGATCTGGTTAAAAACATTCACCGGCTCCCCATTATCAGGAAGTGCTGCCTGTTGTTTTCTGCTGGTAGATAGAAGCCCGTTTTGGAACTCTACGCCACCTCCCTCGTCATAGGCCATTAACTGTTCTACTTTGTCAAAATCTTTTTCAATATTTTTACTCAACCTACGAATAACCGTCTTACGGTACATCTCTCCAGAGGAGTTCTTCCAGGCTTCACTATTTTTCGCTTTGGAATATGTTTCACGTATTCCCTCTATTTCCTCTGCACTCATACTCTCGTATGTCATAGTTCCGTCTTTGAAATTTGCAACCGCAAAAGCTCCAATTATTTTTCCGTTATTAAACGGAATCGGTTTAAATGTAAGTTTCTGCTCCCCATCGTCAACCCCTTCATCATAAAAATCACCCTCACGAACTACTTTTGCAAAAATATCTTTCATGGGTTGCACGCTATGTTTCATACATACCTTTTTTTCTCCCTTATAATCTGTTTGAAATTTCATTTCACCGCCATACGGGATTGCGTAACATTCCCCACTCAAAAAATCCAGCCCCAGGAAAGCTCCTTTTATCATGCAGAGAGCGATAGAGTCCGCTGAAATTCCGTTCAAGTTATCACGTTTTTTATTATCTTTCAGCATATCCCGGATCAAGGTAATACAGTTGAGAACAAACCTGTCTTTATTGAATCCCTCCGGCATTGCTCCCATTTTCTCCGCAATCTGTTTCATGAGCGCTTCCTGGATGCCGTTCAGATATTCAGCGGTTGTTACCTGTTTCCCTTGCTGTTGGTTTTGTTGCCGTTGGCCTTGCTGCTGTTGTGCCTGTGCCATATTGCTTTTTACCTCCTCTTTTCTAATTTCTCAAAATTTCCATCATTTCTATGCTGTACCGGTTCACAGTCTGCCTTATCAACCATTCCCGGATCACATCCGGCAAGAGAAGCGGAAGGTATGATTCCCCTTTCCCAGAAACCTCTGCTTTTCTCCTGGCATATGATAATATCTGTGAAAATTCATCATCACTCACTTTGTAGCCGTCCGCTTCCATCCGTTCCCGGACGTCCTGATAAATCAAAGCCATTGCCAGACCTCCTTTATAAAATCACGAACAAATACTTTCAGGAGGATCATAATGGGGAGAACTAGCCACTCACCGCCAAATGCAACATATCCTCTTTCCTCATAGGCAACCTTTACAAATTCTGCTGTCATGAGCAATCCAGAAGAAAGCAAAATCCAGTTTTTAATCAACCATGATTTCATAGATACCATTCCTTTCCGCAGTTCCCTCTTTGGACTTCTCCTCTGCATTTATCACTCTTGTTACCTGAGCCGCCAATATAAGAGCCGATGCAATTATGGCGGCTATCTTTAAATTGCTTTTGCACATACCTCCTCCTCCCGGAGCGGCGTTACAAATATTCCCAGGTCTATTCCCGGATAATTTTCAGCCGCTTCAATAAGATCAGCATCCGTTTTGATTCCGAACTCTTTTTCCATGATCGCCCTCAATTTGTCAGCCAGCTCCATTTTCTCCGCTCCTTTCTGCATACTTCTCTGCCAACATCCGCAATTCAGAAATTGTTTCAGCGAGGGCGTCCAGGCTTTTCATGATTAACTCAAATTCTTCCTTTTCCTGTTCATCCACCTTTCCATCTGCCGCAATGCTTATCAGCCTCTTTTTCATGTTCCGGATTTCTTCATCATCCAGATTTCCAAGAAGCCTTACGGTGATCCCCTCCAGGCTGTTAAATTCCGTAGCAACCGGAAGCTCTTTTCCGATAGGACACTCATTTTTGCAGTATAGATTTTTCAGTTGTGGAGCGTGGTAAAGGTCAGCCATCATTACAACTGTGTCAACGGGAACATTTTTTGTGATCCCCAACTCGTGATTCGCAAGAGTTGATGGAGATATTCCCAAAAGTTCCGCTGCACTTTCCCGGCTACTCAATTTGTCATTGTACAAGGCCGCCGCTTTTCTGCAGGCAAAGTATATGTTTTCATTACATTTCGTACAGTTACTCTCCATTTTCCTCAACCCTCCGTTACCGTATAATATCCTTAGACTTCCAATTCACTCTCTGCATCCGGTATTTGCAGAAAATCACTGATTTTTTTTACGGCAACTGGGCTGTACACCCGTCCATTCAGGATAGAAGATACATACGGTCTTGACATTCCCAGACTTCCGGCCAGATCGTTTATATCTAAATCCCTTTTAATCAGCGTTATTTTCGCTAATTTACACCAGGGCGACAACTTTTTTGCCATTCAGACACCCTCCTTTTCTTTACATTTGTACGGTTTTGGTCTAAAATGAAATAGATTATGATTTTTAGTGTGTTTTTCGTTCTCAATTTCATTTTACATTTGTTACTTTAGCGCACTTTGGTACGTTGTGTCAAGCGTTATTTTTATTTTGGTGCGCTAAAAGAGGAGGATTTTATGTTTTATGATAATATCTACAAGATTTGCCGGGATAAAGGGACCTCTCCCACCGTCATTCTCAAAGAGCTTGGATATAGCACAGGAAACGTAAGTAAATGGAAAAGCGGTTCCGTTCCTAATATTGAAATGGCTCTTGCCATCGCTCGTAAACTCGGAGTGTCACTTGATTATTTAATAACTTTGGAAAAGTCACCGCTCGATAGTGCGTTGTCTGAATCAGATCGGGAATGGTTAAATATCATTGCCCTCATTCCAGAGGACAAACAGGAAATGTGCAAAGATTTTCTGCGTACTCACATGGTAGTACCGGAGAAATTTGTAGACCAGAAAAAAGCATAATCTCCCCAGAATACCTTTTGTGGAAAATCGGCCAGAAAAGAGGAAATAGGTAATGTATGATTTCAACCGTAATACACAATTTCATATTTCCGGAACTCCTGCCGGTTTTGGTTCCATTGATTTCTGGGAATGGTTCGCTTCTTATACGTTAGACGGTTCCATCCGTGGAGGGATGGCCGAATTTGTAATCATGAAAGCTCTTGGGATCGAGAATGAGCGGAACATCTGGGATGCTTACGATTTGGAATATCAGGGAAAGCGCATAGAAGTAAAATCCGCTTCCCTTTTCACTCGTAAAAACAGGCATGGTTTTCAGTATGAGTACACCATCAATCAGAGAATTACATACAGTATCGAACCAAAGCACAAGCATGTCATAGGAGGGGACTGGACTTCTCGGAAGCGGAACTCTGATATTTATATATTTGTCCTTATCTCTGATATGGATATTTCCAATCTTGATAAATGGGATTTTTATATTATTCCAACTGAATCTATCAATAAAACTTTCGGGGATCAGAAAACTTTGTCGCTGTCTGCTATAAAGCGTTTTACCCCCCCCCGAAAAAATTTGCCGAAATTCGTAAATATATAGACTTAATCATAAAAGGAGGAATTGATATGTCATATGATCCGAATACCGAAAAAGACGTTCCTGATAGGGAAGCAGAAAAAATTGAACTGCAACGCCTTATAGCTTGTTATCAGGTAGCAAGCCCGGATGATAAAAATGTGGTGTGGGCTGCTCTGAACAAATACGCAAGCCAAATAGATAGGATATAGCCCCAGGAGGGGCTTTTTCTTTTCGGAGGGATAGAATGAGTAGTACAAGAAGAAAAAGACCTGGAAAAGCCGTTCAGAAACTTTCCAGGCCAAAAAAAGTAGCAATCTACATCCGGGTATCAACAACATATCAGGTTGACCGGGATTCTCTGCCGATGCAGAGAAAAGACCTGGCCGCATATTCGGAGTTGGTTCTGGGGATATCAGACTATGAAATATTCGAGGATGCCGGTTACTCTGGGAAAAACACTGACCGCCCGGCGTTTCAAGAAATGATGCAGAGGACTAGAAAAGGGGAATTTTCCCACATCCTGGTATGGAAGATTGACCGCATATCCAGGAATCTGCTGGACTTTGCCGAAATGTACGAGGAGCTTCAGGAGTTGCGTGTTACTTTTGTCAGTAAGAATGAGCAATTTGACACTTCCACCGCCATAGGTGAAGCCATGCTTAAAATTATCCTAGTATTTGCGGAGTTGGAACGGAATATGACCTCTGAACGTGTCACCGCCGCCATGATCTCCAGGGCAAATAACGGTCAGTGGAACGGTGGCCGGGTTCCTTTTGGGTATGATTACGATCCGGAAAAGAAAGAGTTTTCCATCCGGGAGGATGAAGAAAAGATTTGCCAGCTCCTCAAAAAAGATTACCTGGAAAGCAAATCTCTCACTCATACGGCAAGATTCCTGAATGAATCAGGATATAAAACCCGTGCGGAAGCTGAATGGTCGCCTACTGCTGTATGGATCATAGCCTCCAGCCCCTTTTATGCTGGTATATACAGATACAACCGCTATAAGGGAGTGGAACACCGTGTAGAAAATCCTGAAGAAGAATGGGTGCTTGTTCCAGATCATCACCCGGCAATTTTTACTCTGGAGGAACATGAAGCCATGCTCCAGCTATTGAAAAAGAATTTACGCAGTTTTGAAAATCCCATAGGACGTCCACACGGCACAGACAATATACATTTGTTTTCTGGAATTGTTTACTGTGGAAAATGCGGAAGCAAAATGACCTCCACTCCTGGGCGGCTCCATGCTGACGGATATAGAACCTCCATATATAGCTGCCCCAAAAGAAGAAAGACAAAAGACTGTGACAATCCATCTGTAAATGATCTGATAATCGGAGAATTTGTCATGAACTATATCCTAAATATGCTCAATGCAAAATCCGGATTTTCAAAGATACGGAATCCGGAGGCTCTGGAGAAAAAGCTCTTATTCGGATCAACGTTTGCGGATGTGGAGCATGTGGAGGAAAACGGTCTTAATGAATTTTACAATCTGCTTTCCAGATACGGCTCCGATGATTCCTATACCTTTGCTATCAGGAAGCCGCGAAAGAAAAGAGCTGTTGTTGATCCGGAGATCGAAAAGCTCCGGAGGGAAAAAGAGAAACACGAAAGAGCTTTAAAGCGCCTGCAGAACCTTTTCCTTTATTCCGATTCCCTTATATCAGAAAAGGAATTTATCATTAAAAAGAGTGAAATAACAAAGAATCTGGAGGATGTAAACTCAATGCTCGGCATGGTTTCCAGGGGCGCCGATTCAGTTCTAACCGATGAAGAATTTGTTAAACAGGCAAGTCACCTTTTGATTTCCAAAGAGCTTTCTGATCGGCAGTATATCTATTTCAAAAAACTTGCACAGTCAGTATCTCCGGAAATATTGAAAACTTACATGGAAACAATCCTGGATTCCATAATGGTTATTGACGGACGTATTTCATCAATAGTATTTAGGAACGGACTTACCCACAAATTTATTTACAAGGCATAATAAAAGCCAGGGGATTTCTTCCCTGGCTCTCATTTTAGCATTTTGCCGTTTCCGCACCAAATGTAATCAATCCTATCACAATCTGAAAAGCCATATTGAATCCTGCCCGGTAGCCGTTTAATTCCCGGCTATCTCCATATTCATATACGGATTCCATGATCCGGCTCCATTCCTGTTCACCGTTAATAGATGCGTTCCTTGCCCACCTTTCGCACTCCTCCTCCGGTATTCTGACATTAGATGGATCAGGACGGGTATTTGCTCTATCACGGTATAATTGATACAATTCATCCACTCCGGCAATCTGTGTACGTCCCTGGTCTTTTGGAAGAACATTGCTCCCAGGATCAGAAGCCTCTCCAATCAGCGGCTCCTCCTCTTTTATGAGCTTTCCGAGCTGCTGCAATCCTGCCATAGTCTGGGCTGTTTCTTCCGGCATCCTCATACCTCATTTTCAAGTAAATCTGGAGCCCTTTTTGTGTCAAGTCATACATTTTGTAAAACCTGCCCGTTCCTACTTCATACTGCGTAAGAATAATATCTGCCTTATGTTCCGGATGCCGTTTCAGATATGTTTCCAGCCTTTTCATGATTTTATGATGCTGGCATTTCAGCGTATCCGCTATCTGCATTGTATTTACCACAACGCTCTTTTCCTCTTTTGACATAAAAAACCACCCTTTCTCTCTTGATTATTTTGCGAAAGGATGATACTATGGCTTCACATCCTTTCGCTTACTTGGTTGCGGATAGGGTATAAGGGCAGCCGATCCTCTGGTAAAGTTTCCGGCTGCTCTCTTTTTTTCCTATTTCCTTATCTCTTTACGCCCACACATCTTCGTGAGAAAATAACTCTCCTCTTTCGATTTCCTGTCTGGCTTCTCTGATTGCCTCCACTTCATCCGGCAATGCGGCATCCTCCTCAACGAATTTTAAGAGAATCCGGCAGACTGTATCAATTTCTTTTTCGTCTACAATCTCAACCAGGCCACGCAATGTATCTCTGCTCATAAAACCACCTCCTACAATCCTTTATATGCTTCGCCTCTGGGCAGTACCGCATCAATGATTATTGTGTCATGCTCCATCTGGTAGATAACCCGGTAATCACCGATCCGGAGCCGATATAAATTTGAGTAGCCTTGCAACTTTTTAATATCTCCAAACGGAATTTTTTCAATTCCATCTTTTACCCTGTCTTTTACTCTTATATCCAGGGACTTGATGCTTTTCCTTGCCTTTTTGGTGTAAATGATGTTCGGCATATTGGGTTCCCCCTTTCGATAACTATACTTTAGCGTGCGAATGTGCCTCACGTCAAGCAGTATTTTCCCAATTAACATTTTATTCACAAAAGGCCCAGGAATCCCATTCCTAAGCCTTTTTTCTGAATTTATCCCTGTTTACAAATGTACGAAAACGGTGTTAAATCACAAACATAGCATCACCAAATGAGAAAAAACGGTACTTTTCTTTTACTGCCTCTTTATATGCCTGAAGCACATTTTCGCGTCCTGCAAGCGCACTAACCAGCATTACAAGAGTTGATTCCGGCAGATGAAAATTGGTAATCAGGCAGTCCATCACTTTAAACTGGTAGCCGGGATAAATAAATATTTCTGTATCGCCACAGCATTCTGAAAGGATTCCACTTTCATCCGCCGCACTTTCTATTGTCCGGCAGCTTGTAGTTCCTACGCAAATCACCCTGTGTCCACTTTTTTTTGCCTCATTGATCATTTCTGCCGCACTTTGCGTAATCTGATAATATTCGGAATGCATGTGGTGCTCTAAAATATGATCTGCCTTCACCGGACGAAATGTGCCAAGTCCCACATGCAGCGTCACATAGGCAAGCTTTACCCCCTTTTTTTCTATTTGGGCAAGAAGTTCACTGGTAAAATGAAGGCCTGCCGTAGGCGCTGCTGCGGAACCGTCATATTTAGCATAAACAGTCTGATAACGGTTTTTATCTTTTAATTTATGGGTAATATATGGAGGCAGGGGCATTTCTCCCAGCTGGTCTAATACTTCTTCAAAAATACCATTATAGGAAAAGCGGATCAGTCTGTTACCCTCCTCCACTACATCCAGTACCTCAGCATTTAGTATTCCTTCTCCAAAGGTAAGCTTCGCACCAGGCCTTACTTTTTTTCCGGGCTTTACCAGACTTTCCCACACATTCCCTTCCCTGCGTTTTAGAAGAAGCACTTCCACCTGTGCTCCGGTATCCGGCTTGATCCCAAGAAGCCTGGCAGGAAGCACTTTGGTATCATTCAGTACCAGACAATCTCCCGCATGCAGATAATCTACAATGTTATGAAATATTTCATGCCTGACGACACCCGCATTTTTATCCACCATAAGCAGCCTGGAGGAAGACCTGTTCTCAAGAGGATCCTGTGCAATCAGTTCCTTAGGCAGATCAAAATAAAAATCTGAGGTTTTAAGATCCTGCTCCATTACATTCCAGCTCCCCTTAAGAAAGCCTCATATCCCCGCTTGGCTTCATATACATCTGCTTTGCTGGTAGCTTCCCAGGGTGCATGCATATTTAAAACTGCCACTCCGCTGTCAATTACATTCATACCATACAGGGCAAGAATATATGCAATTGTTCCACCACCGCCAAGGTCAACTCTTCCTAACTCTGCTGTCTGGAAATTCACTTCTTCCTTTTCAAAAATATGACGGATATAGGCAAGATATTCTGCATTGGCATCATTGGAACCGGATTTTCCTCTGGAACCGGTAAATTTATTAAATACCATACCGCCGCCAAGGTAAGCAACATTTTTCTTATCAAAGCTTGATGCAAAAGAAGGATCAAATGCACTGCTTACATCTGATGAAAGCATGCAGGAAAAAGCCAGACACCTTCTCACATTCAGCTCGGAATACTCTCCTGTAAGGTTCATCACCTCTGCAACCATATTTTCAAAAAACTTAGACTGCATTCCGGTGGCGCCAACGCTGCCGATCTCTTCTTTATCCACTAACAGACAGCAGGCAGTCCGTTCCGTATCCTCCACATCCACCATTGCTTTTAAAGAGGTAAACGCACACACTCTGTCATCCTGTCCATAGCCTAAAATCATGCTGCGGTCAAGTCCCGCTTCTCTTGCCTTTCCGGCAGGAACCACTTCCAGTTCCGCAGAAAGAAAATCTTCTTCTTCCACGTCATAGGTTTTCTTTAAAATATCAAGAATTCCCTTTTTAACTGCTTCCTTTGCCGGCTCCTCTTCTTTTTCTTCCTTGTCATTCTTACCATCAGAATTTTCTTTACCAAATGTAACCGGCTTATTACCTATAATAATATCAAGGGCTTCTCCTTCAATCACCTTTCCTGCTTTCTTTTCCAACTGTTCCTGCGCCAGATGAATCAAAAGATCAGAGATAAAAAATACAGGATCATCTTCGTTTTCACCAATATTAACCTCCACCGTTGTTCCATCCTTCTTAATTATAACCCCATGAAGGGAAAGCGGAATGGTCACCCACTGGTATTTTTTAACACCTCCATAATAATGTGTGTCCAGATATGCAAAACCGCCCTCCTCATAAAGGGGATTCTGTTTTACATCCAATCTGGGGGAATCTATATGGGCGCCTAAAATATTCATTCCCTCTGCCATAGGCTTTTTGCCAATTCGGAACATAACTACTGACTTATTCATGCAAACCGCATAAACCTTGTCGCCAGTACTTAACTTTTCCCCTTTTTTAATTACATCCTGTAATTCACGATATCCTTTCTTTTCCACTGCATTTACAATATAGTCCACACATTCCCTCTCTGTTTTTCCTTCATCAAGAAATTTCCTGTATTCGTCTGCAAATGCATCCACTTCTTTAAGCTGCTTATTATTGTAGGTTTCCCATGTATTTTTCTTTTCCATATGCTTTTACTCCTTTTACTGTCTTAATTCAATTCCAATGTTTTCCAGTCCGTTTAATATTTTTTTCATGGCAGAGGTTACATCATTTTCTTCCAATGTTCTGTCTTTTGCCCTGAATACAATAGAATATGCCATAGATTTATAGCCTTCCTGAATCTGTTCTCCCTCATAAATATCAAACAATTGATAGCTTTCCAATAGTTTTCCGCCTCTTTGCTCAATCATTGCTTCAATCTGCCCTGCCATAATATTTTTCGGTACTACCATGCTCAAATCTCTTGTGACTGCCGGATATTTTGCAATTCCTTCATACTTTCTGTCAAAAGTAGCATTCTTTGTAATCAGCGGCATATCAAGCACTGCAATATAAACTCTTGTGGAAATATCGTAATTATTACATACAATTGGATGAACTTCTCCTAAATATCCCACAACTTCTCCATCATAAATAATATTTGCCATGCGTCCCGGATGAAGGAAGCTTTTTCCTGCTTTCGGATCATAACTGGTTTTCTTTTTCATTCCAACACAGTCAAAAAACTCTTCCACAACGCCCTTCATGGTATAAAAATCGCCATCTCCATACATGCCTAATGTTAACTGCATTCTTTCTTCCGGAAGCTCAGATAAGGGAAATTGATGAGGCAGATAAATATTTCCAAGCTCATACAGCCTTACATCTTTGTTTCTTCTATTGTAATTTGTTGCCAGTGAGGTCAGCATCCCATTTAAAGATACGGTTCTCATAATTGAAAAATCTTCCCCTAAAGGATTGGCAATTACTATTGCCTTTCTAAGCGGAGAATCTTCAGGAATCAGCAGCTTATCAAACACCTTGGGGCTTTCAAAAGAATAGCACATTCCCTGTGAAAAACCATAGTATTCCACAATATCTCTTGCTTTTTGTTCAATTCTAAGCTTATAGGAAAGCTTCCCTGCTGTGGCCTCTCCATTAGGCAGTGTAGTGGGAATTTTATCGTATCCAAAAAATCTTGCAACTTCCTCTGCAATGTCTGCGCAGCAGCCTAAATCCTGTCTGCAGGTAGGTGCAATCAGATCTCCTGTACTTTCATCATACCTAATATCCAGCATTTTGAAAATATTCAGCATCTCATTTTCAGAAACATCTGTCCCAAGCAGATTATTAATCCTGTCCGGTTCAAATTTTATTCTTGCTTCTTCTTTCATTGGCTGGCATACATCCACCATTCCACTTACGACTTCACCGCAGCCCAGCTCCTTAATTAACTGACATGCCCGGTTAATAGCCGCTTCCGCATTGTGGGGATCAAGTCCTTTTTCAAATTTGCCGGAGGCATCTGTCCGAAGCCCCAGCCTTTTGGCTGATTTACGAATATTTGCACCATTAAAGGTTGCAGCTTCAAAGAGAACTGTCTTAACTTCATCAGTGATTTTACTGTTTTCACCACCCATAATACCTGCAATGCCAATTTCCTTTTCTGCATCACAGATCATTAATATATCTTTATCCAGTTTCCTTGTCTGTTCATCCAGTGTCTGAAATTCCTCTCCATCTTTAGCGCGCCTGACAACAATCTTATGTCCTGCTATGGTATCAAGATCAAATGCATGCATAGGCTGTCCGTACTCTTCCATTACATAATTTGTAATATCTACCAAGTTATTAATCGGACGGATTCCGCTGGCTGCAAGTCTTCTCTGCATCCATTCAGGTGAAGGTGCAATTTTAATGTTGGTACATACTCTTGCACAATATCTGGTACACAAATCAGTATCCTGAACTTCTACGGAAACATAATCGTTTACATTTTCTCCGTTCTCTTCCACTTTAACTGCCGGAGGAACAAAAGGCTTGCGGAAGGTTGCTGCCGCTTCTCTTGCGATCCCCAGCACACTATAGCAGTCTACCCGGTTGGAAGTAATTTCATATTCAAATACGGTATCTCTAAGGCCAAGAATCTCTACTGCATCTGCTCCCACCTGAACCTGGTCAGGGAATATATAAATTCCCAGTTCCGGCGCTTCCGGATACATATTTCTGTCTGAACCAAGTTCTTCAATGGAACACATCATTCCATTTGATTCAACACCTCTTAATTTTCCTGCTTTGATTGTAATTCCCTCTTCGGGCAGCGGTCCTCCGTCATGGCCTCCTGCTACCTTCCCGCCATCTAATACTACAGGCACTTTATCTCCTTCTTTTACATTAGGAGCGCCTGTCACGATCTGAATGGTTTCATTTCCAATGTTTACCTGGCAGACAATTAATTTATCTGCATCAGGATGTCTTTCTATTTTTTCAATCTGTCCAACTACTATCTTTTCCAGATTTTTATCTAATCTTTCATAATTTTCTACCTTTGTTCCGGTGAGCGTCATTGCATCACAATATTCCTGGTCAGAACACTCAAGTTCCGGCACATAAGCTTTGATCCATGATAATGCTGTGTTCATTTTTAACCTCATTTCTGCGCTGCTTTGTTGCGCAAAACCATACATGGTTTACAAGTTTGTGGAAGCAGCGCGGACACAAACTTGTAGAGGAAAGATTTGAAAAATCTTTCACTCTTTCTTCCTTTTATGGGGAGTGCCTTTCATTTTTTACTAGAACTGTTTTAAAAATCTTATATCGTTTTCGTAGAGGAGACGCATGTCATCAATTTCGTATTTCAGAAGGGCGATTCGCTCCAAGCCTACTCCAAATGCAAAACCGGAATATTTTTCAGGATCGATTCCGCTCATGGTTAGTACATTAGGATGAACCATGCCGCAGCCTAATATTTCAATCCAGCCGGAGCCTTTACAGAAACGACATCCTTTTCCACCGCACTTAAAACAGGAAACGTCCATTTCCGCACTGGGTTCCGTAAAATTGAAATGGTGGGGGCGGAATTTAACTTTTGTCTCTTCTCCAAACAGCTCTCTTGCAAACTCAGCAAGTGTACCTTTTAAATCTGCAAAGGTAATGTGCCTGTCAATTACAAGTCCTTCTACCTGATGGAAGGAAGGTGAATGGGTAGCGTCTACTTCATCTGAACGGAACACTCTGCCCGGTGCAATCATACGAATGGGAAGCCTGCCTTTTTCCATTTCATGTACCTGGGTACCGGAAGTCTGTGTTCTAAGCAGAAAGTCGCCGTTGATATAAAAAGTATCCTGTTCGTCCTTTGCCGGATGATCTGCCGGAATGTTTAATGCCTCAAAGTTGTAATAATCAGTTTCCACTTCGGGGCCTTCCACTACTTCATATCCCATACCAATAAAAATTCTTTCCACTTCTTCAAGTGCAATTGTATTGGGGTGTCGGTGTCCCATATTTTTTTTCTTTGCAGGAAGCGTCACATCAATAGTTTCATTTTTCATTCTGCTTTCTAAAACCGCACGCTCCATTTTAGCCTTTGCTTCTTCTAAAACAGACTCAATCTCCTGTCTTGTCTCATTTACCATCTGGCCGACTTTGGGCCGATCCTTTTCTGCTACGTCTTTCATTCCTTTTAAAACAGCGGTTAGTTCTCCCTTTTTTCCTAAATAGTTTACTCTGATCTCATTTAACTTATCTAAGGCATCGCTGTCCTGAATCTTTTTTAAGGCCTCTGCCTTAATTTGTTCTAATTTTTCTTTCATTCTTTCTTCCTTTCCTTCCTTATTTTTTACACTAAAAATCCCTTGTGTGTTAAACACACAAGGGACGAAATTAATCCGCGGTACCACCCAAGTTCCTGTCAAAGACAGACTCTCCATTCACTTAACGCGTGTCACGTTCAAGCTTACCCGATAGTGCACCCTAAATAAATCATGCATTCTGTTCGGCCCGAAAGCTCCGGTGGGAAATTCGCAAAATTATTTGAACTAAAGGAAGCTTTCAGCCATCTGCCTCCTCTCTCTGATAGAAAATAATTCTCTACTATACACCTTCACAGCCTTTATCATTAATTTTCTCAACTGACATACATTTTAGCCAATCTTTTCTTTTCTGTCAATATACTTTTTCCCTACAAAAAACTGAAAAGCCGGCTTAAAATAGCGATTCATATATGCTCCCGCCATAATAATATACATCGCCGCATACAGCCAGAGCATTAAAATAATAATTGTTGTCAGGTTGCCATATGTAGTAAAGCCATTAAATACATCTATGTAAATGGAAAAAGCCCATGTCATCACACTCCATGCAACTGCTGCAAATACTGCACCCGGAAGCTGCATTTTAAAGCCCTGCCTTGTTCCCGGTACATAAGCATACATCAGTGCAATCACTACTGTCAGCACCGCCCACACAAAAAGGGATCTAAAATGCAAAAGCAGATCAAACAGATAAGAAGTTTGAGGTATGATACCCTCAATAAGTCCAATAATAGAATTTCCGAAAACCATAATAAGCAAAGATAAAAGCACCGCCGCTAAAAGCAGTACAATATATAAACACGCCGCCAGGCGCAGAAGCAGATAATTTCTGTTTTCTTCAACATCATTTACCGCATTCAACCCGCGGAGCAATGCCAATACCCCTTTTCCTGCCGACCATAAAGTAGCAATTGCCGTAACAGAAATAATTCCTATAGACTTATCATAAACATCTGCAATAATACTAGTCACCAATGCATGCATGGCCTCCGGTGTAATCTGCCTTGCCGCATTCATCAGATTTGCCTCCGTAACCGGCGTATAAGGTAAAATAGAACAAAGCAGCATAAGTGCCGGAATTAATGACAAAAAAAGAAAGAAAGCCGTACTTGAGGCAAAAGCGCTGATATTTTTTTTGCTCATTTGTTTTCCAAAATCATATCCAATAAATGCAAGTCGTTTTAACATGAATCTTCCTCTACCGCTTTTAAGCTAATATAATTTATTAAGCTGGCTTCCCTGAAAATAAAAAGAAAGAATACTCTCACAATCCTCATGGGCAAGCCCCATTGCTCTGGCTCCGTTTTGGGACATTCCCACTCCATGCCCATATCCACCGCCAATAATAGTATATCCTATCACATTTTTATCCTCTTTTACAACATCAATTATCAAATATGCACTTGGAAGCAATGCACTACTTGTATACGGAGAGCCATCCTGCCTGATCACATCCCCTCCCTGATTCAAAACATATCTGATATTGTACTCGGAGATTACTTTGTAAGTCCCCTTATCTGTTTCAATTAATATTTCATCTATAACGCCGCCTTCTTTGCGTTTTACACATCTAATCTCATAAACCTTTTTAAATTCCCTGGGTTCTTTTGATTCATATAACTCAGGATCTTCTAAATTACCGCTTTCTCCTGCAAAAGTAAGGATTTTTCCCGGCGCGGCATGAAACCTCTCGCTGATCCTGTTAGAGAGCATGGAAACATCCAGGTTATCTACCTGGTAGTTCCAGCGAAACCAGGGTTCATTTGTTTCATATGCATTTTCATCCGTTCCGGTAATATATTCCCTAAAATTATCTTCTACAGAAAGTTCTTCTGTCGTATATACTTTTTCCCCGTCTCCCAATTGTGATTCCTGTGTTTTTCCAATATAAACCGGATTCAAATAAGGAAATTGTTCTCTTTGCTCCTCATTCCACACTCCCGCATCAGCGCCAAATCCACAGGAAGTTGAGTAATAATATGCATTGACAGGCTCTCCTTCATACAAAAGCAATTCTCCGGCAGTTTCTTTCACTGCTTTGGTTGAGTTAACATTCTCTGCAATGTTATTGTAAACCTGATATCCAACACTATCATCCACATGTGCCCCTAAGGCTGCATAGCCCGGCTTTAGCAGATAGCCATATCCATAAGTTCTTGCACAAACTGCCTGTGCCTTTAACGCTTCTATTGGATAAGATGCAGGCATTTCGCTTGGAACCACAGAATACAAATACTCTTCCAGTAATACTTCATTAATAAGTACAAGCCCTTCTTTTGTCTTTACGATTTCCATTCTTCCTCTGTAAGCAGGCACCCCCTGACTGCGCTCCATAGAAGCCACCTGAATCTTTGCGGTATTTACTTCAGGCACAATCTCCATTCTGGCTCCTGAAAGATAATCGCTTCCTGCCTCTATAGTAATTTCCTGGCCTGCCTCCACCTTTTCCTGCATTCTATTTTCATAATCTCCATAGTAAATCGTCATAGGTTCCTGGCACAAAAGCCTGATACTCTCATGATATACACTACTAAATCCGGTGGATTTCAATACCACACGGATGGTTTCCATTTTTTCTTTTCTTGCAAGCAAAAAAGCACATACTTTTCCATTTTCCAGTACAAAATCCGCAAAATCATAGCCAAGCATCAAATCTGACCATTCTGCTTTTTCCAGCTTTTCATACAACTTATATCCCACATTTTCCTGATTAATTTCTAAAATTCCATATCCCTCTATCTCTAACTGTCCTTCTGAAATACTAAGGAGTTTCCCGCTGATCCTATCTTCCTTGATCGTTATATCCGAAATTGTACTTTCCTGATAAATAATATTTCCAACCTGCTCCCGCAGCAAGCTTATTTCTCCCTCCTGCCTTTCACCTGCCTTTGCATACTCCCCTAATATTTCAAATCCTTCATAAAAAAACTGAATCCTATTTTCTTCCTCTTCCATGATCCAGACATTTTCCAAAACACTTTTATCCGAAAGAACTTCCGTTAATGTAAGCAGACGATTTCCTCTCACATAAGCCTTTACTGATACAAAACTTAAATCCATAAAATCTTCTGAAACACCTAAATATTCTTCCAGATTTTTTCCCAGCAGACTTCCTTCACTTATCCCTCTTTCACCCACAAGCTGCTCACTGTTGCAAAGAATCTCCACCTTCTGTTCTGAAATACTTCCCAAAAGTCCCATTGAAGCAAGAATCCCCTCATAGCCTTTATACCAGTCCTTTTTTAAAACCAGAAACTCTTCTTTATATTTATTCTTGTATAAAATTTTTTCCTTTTCATATATCTGCTCTGTGCCTCCCATAAGACTATCTAATATCTTCATGTAAGTATGATAACTCAAATATTCTTCTGCCTGAGTTAAGGTATGTATCTCTTCCATCACATCATTGTCAATCTCCACCCCCGCCAGTTCAAGTTCACTTACCAGTATCCACACATCTGATGAAGTAACCAATTCACCTTCCGGCTGCTTAATCTGCAATACATTTTTATCCGTATCTATCAACCATATAAGTAATACGGTTAGCACAATTACCAACCCAAGCTTCACAATTATTCTAATCTGCTTATCCATTTATTTCCCCTTTTAATACAAACATTCCGGGCACAAAGTTGTACACCTATTTCATCGTGCAGTTTCCATAAAGCACTGCTTGTTTTATGAAGTTTTATGAAGTAAGAAAAGCAGCCCTGTATGGGCTGCTTTTCTTCTGTCTGACAGGCAAACCGGCAGAATATGCCGCTTCCTGTTTTCATATCCCCAAAATGCCGGTTCCTGCCTTTTGACTCCTAGCCAAGCTAGGTGGGTAACCGCAATCTGTACTTTTGCCTTCCCTTCCAATCCTCAAAAGCGAGTGAGGGCTTGACAGCCGTCAGACAATTTAGGAATCCCGTTGAAAGTATCTGTAGGTTCAAAACTAACAGGAGTTGTCGTACATTTCAGGTTATTTTTATTATATCCAATCCTTTTTTAAAATACAACTGAATTTTAATTTGCTTTTTATTTATTCTTTGATTTCATCAATATCTGTTAAATTTACACCGCAAACTTGCAGAATAGCTTTTAATGATAAATATTCTTTTTTTAGTTCTGCATATGTTTTTGCAGCGCCTTCCTCTTTTGCTAAATGCATATAACGTTGTATTTTCTTGAAATCCTCAATAGCAACTTTCGCAACTTCTACACCAGTTGGCATATATATCACCTCCACAGCAACAAAACGATCATTCGGTTACATTCAGTATAACATGGTCAAAACACAAAGTAAACTTACTCTTACGCTTTTGTCGTTTCTTTTTTCTTCTCTGAATCACAATCACAGCCACTACTATGGCCGCTGCCGCTATGACCGCCGGTCAGATATAACAGCATATTCCCAGGAATGTGGGGCAGATATGACACAGCCCGCACACTGCTGTACCCTGTCTTCACATACGCAGAAATATCCCTGATATCTACCCGGACTTCTATGGTTTCACCCTCATTCACATGCTTTATCTGCTCGGGTGTCAGGACTGCATTGACCACTGTGGCGGCATCATTTGTCCCAGCTGTGTATCCGCCCTCTGCACAGGCTGCCATGACAATGACTGTTTCCATCCCCGACCATCAGTCTTGCGGCTGCCGGAGCGCCGCCTGTCAGATTGCCTGCCATAGCAGATGCCTCTGCCCCGCCGGATATAAGAATCCTGCCTTTATCCTCCAAAGCCTGTACGGTTTGTACCGAAACGTCTTCCATCTGCAGTACGCTTCCTTCCTGTGCGGCTCCGCCCTGTCCTGATGCTTCTGTTCTTCCCGCTTCTGCGGCTCCGGCCTGCCCGGATTGCCCTGCTGCTCCTTCCTCCTGCTGGTTCCCAACTTCTCCTTCTTGATCCTGTCCATGCATATTTTCTGTCCATAATTTCCTCCATTCCAGAGCGTTTTTGCCGGGAATCCAGAATGTCTGGTTCCAGACTGCTGCAGAATTTGTAACGCCCCGGCACAAATTCCCGATATGCGGTTTTTACTTTCCCACTGGAAAAAATACAGTCGTTGCATCCACGGGAACATATGCTTCCTGTTCCGTGGATACGACGGCTGTTTATCATCAGTCTTATGAAGTGGACGTCAGAAAAGGGCGCAGTTACCTAAAACTTGCTTGCTTGCTTGCTTGCTTGCTTGCTTGCTTGCTTGCTTGCTTGCGAATTCTCCTCTCTTTTCCATAACCTGTCAACTCCTTTTTAAACATGAATTGGTGAATTTATTATAGCGGGATGGAATATAATGACAGTTGTTATGGGATAAACTGCGAATTTTGGGGAAAAAATAAGATAGTTTGTAGAAAGAACAGGCAAATCCCGTAATCTGCTTTCAAAACAGATTACGGGATTTTTTACTTACACTAAACGCATCCAGCTTCATGCTGGACAGCGTCCTTATTCAAATACACCTTAGTTAAGTGCATCAACCAGTTTCTGAACTGCTGCAAGTGCCTCATCAGGAAGCTTATCATAACCTTCCTTCTTCTCAGCAAATCCCTTAACTGCATTTACACGTGTCTGCATTGCATTCTTCAATGCATCCTTATAAGAAGCATCATTTAAGTCAGGCTTAAAGTCTGCTGTCTTGCCATCCCAGTCATACATAATTTCGATATCATCAAAGCTGCCCCATTTCTCAAATACAGCTCTGCCCTCAACGATTGTTTCAAGAATTCCTAATGTATCAGCAGGTTTTACTTTTGTTCCCATGAAATCACCGGTATTAACGATGTAACATGCTACATTCTTCTCTTCTACCAGCTTTTTGAACTTCTCATAGTCATGAACCAGAGGATAGGTTCTGAAAGGATTTGCATAAGGAACGATACGAATTGCATTCAGGTCAGTTCCTGCTGCTACACGTTCTGCTGTAGATGTCTTGGTTGCAAGAGTAGCACCCATAACGGAAGCTAATGCAGAGCCTTTTAATTTAACTACAGGCGGAATGGTAGGATCTTTCATAATCCAGAAAATTGCATTAACAGGAGCATCAATCTTATCTACACGGTTAGGTGACCATAATTTGGACTTGATTGCACGTCCGTTACCATTTCTGATATCTTCTGTAACAAGCTGAATCTTGCCATTTTCATCAAGTGTTGCAGAACAGTTCTGAGCAGATAACAGATATTCATTATCAGGACATCCTGTAGGATAATCAGCAGTCTTATCAAAATAAGTAGGCTCAAGAGCTACAGATGCACAGGTATCTGTGTTGATAATGAAAGCATCATCATGAAGAACCTTGATTGCGGGATATTTATTGTTATGTTTTGCATGTGTAAGTGTTGACTTACCTGATCCTGATAAACCATATACGGAAGCAACGAATTTAGATCCGTCTGCCAAAGTGTATTCCTTCTGTCCGCCATGACATGCTGCATAACCATTTCTGTTTGCAAGCGCCCATGCCATAGTTAATGTACCCTTCTTGTGCTCGCCAAAATATCTCATACCAAGAATTGCTGCACAGTTTTCATTGGTATCAAAATAGCAGAGAGTTAAAGGATCACTTAAGCAGCTGAAGTCAACATCAGGTGCATCCTGAGGTGCCCACTGGGGATCTGAGAAGATATAGATGTCAGGCTCTTTTCCATCACCAACAGGTTTGGATGTCTTATACATCTTAACATATTCATCTGACATATACTGGAAGTTGATCATCCAGTTATAAAGAAGGTTCTCTTCTCCTTCAGGAAGCAGAAGGTGAGCCTTTACCATAAACTCAGGATCAAGACCTACAAAGCACTCTGCATGATACATAGTTTTCCAACGAGTATTATAAACTGCATCCATAACAACCTTATCCAGTTTAGCTTCTTCAACACCCGGTTCACCTTTGATACGGCGTGCTGCTGCATAACGGCCTGTTACTGCACCATCATTAAATAAAAGAACCTTTGCATCTTTTTCAAGACCAAATGTTTCACCGTCCTTAACAGGCATATCTGTTACAATGGTTCCAGGTGAATTTTTAGCCAGCTCATAAGCTTCTTTTAATGTGTTTACCTTAACTACGTTATTTCCGTAAAAAGCAGCTTCAATAATAGAACGGGTTTTAGAAAAACCTACCTTACCAGCTCCAATTTCGGAAATTGGATAATACGCTTTTGTTGACATATTATTCGTCCTCCTTAAGATTGTATATTTTCCATCACAAACTTCCGGCAAAAATGCTGAAAGAATCGTGATTGTTTACATTCAATGTACCTTTTGGTACACCTCTTGTATTATCTCAAACATGTTTTTAAAAGTCAATAATAATAAACTCCAATTTTGTTTTATAAATATGAAATATTTGTTAACAGTTTAATTTTTTCTTGCTATGAATAGAATTTACATGTTATTATAATTATGTTAACTATATTCTAAATAGTTCTTGTATTTCTGATTATATTCTGTTTCAGCATATACCAGACTGAATTTAATATTTTTATCATAGAAAGGAGCCTAATATATGGATCATAATGTGTTTTCCGAAGTTACACCCGATATTATACGCCTGGCTAAAATGAGCGAGCAGGCCGACTTAATTGATACAGAGCTTTTTACAAAATATGATGTGAAAAGAGGCCTTCGTGACTTAAATGGAAAAGGTGTTTTAGCCGGCCTCACTAATATATCAGATGTGCGTGCCAAGAAAATTGTTGACGGTGTTGAAGTTCCTGCACATGGACGTCTTTTTTACCGGGGCTATGATATCAATGATCTGGTAACCGGCTTCACCAAAGATAACCGTTTCGGTTTTGAAGAGGTCACTTACCTTCTCTTATTTAATAAACTTCCTAACGAAAAAGAGCTTCTTGATTTCAGAATCTTACTTTCCAAATACCGCTCTCTTCCCACCAGTTTTGTAAGAGATATTATTATGAAGGCTCCAAGCAGTGACATGATGAATACACTGGCCCGCAGTGTTCTTACTTTATATTCTTATGATGACCGTGCCGATGACGTATCCCTGCCTAATGTACTCAGGCAGTGCCTGCAGCTCATCAGCCTGTTTCCGTTGCTTTCCATTTATGGCTATCAGGCATACTGCCATTACCATGATGGAAAAAGCCTGTATATCCATCAGCCGGATCCTGAACTGTCATCTGCTGAAAATATACTTCATATTCTGCGTCCGGACAGTTCCTACACTCCTTTGGAAGCCAAACTTTTGGATGTAGCGCTGGTATTACATATGGAACATGGCGGTGGTAACAACTCTTCCTTTACCACACACGTAGTTACTTCTTCACTGACAGATACCTACTCTGTTATTGCCGCTGCTATCGGCTCCTTAAAAGGCCCCCGTCATGGAGGTGCCAACATTAAAGTAGTTCAAATGTTTGAAGAAATGAAGTCCGAAATAAAAGATTGGACTGATGAAGATGAAGTAAGCTGCTACCTGCGCCGCCTGCTTCATAAGGAAGCTTTTGACCATGCCGGACTTATTTACGGTGTCGGCCACGCAATTTATTCAAAATCTGATCCACGTGCAGTTATCTTAAAATCTTTTGTGGAAAAACTGTCTGTGGAAAAAGGATTGGAAAAAGAATTTGCTCTCTACTCCTTAGTTGAGAAACTTGCTCCGGAAGTTATCTCTGCCGAACGCCAAATGTACAAAGGTGTAAGCATTAATGTAGACTTTTATTCCGGATTTGTATATCATATGCTTGATCTTCCTTTAGAACTGTATACTCCCATCTTTGCAATTGCACGTATTGCAGGCTGGAGCGCACACCGCATGGAAGAACTGGCAAATAACGGAAAGATCATTCGTCCAGCTTATAAGCCAATCGGTGAAGACTGCATCTATATTGATATGCATAACCGCCATTAGTTTCTTAATTCCTGAAAATAACGCCAAGCAGATTTTCTATAAGACATATTATAAAATCCCCTGAGCATTTCCTGCTTCAGGGGATTTAAAACATTTTAAAGGCTTCAAACACTCTGCATTTCATAGACAAGCGTCATTGTATCATCCTTAAGAAGTTCGTCAAACTTCTGTTGGATTCTATGAGCCACTATGGTTCCATTTTGATAAGAAGCATTGACCAATATTGCCACATACTGTATATTTCCACATTTTGTTGCCACATCTTCCTTTCTTAGGGACTGGACAACAGCCTCCTCCAATATCCTGATCCCTTTATCAGCTTTTTCATTTCCGATCTCGTTATCTGAGATATCCTTTACTGTAAACAAAAGCAATTGCAGATCCTGGCTTTTTCTATCTTTGCATCTGGAAATAAAATGATAAATCCGCTTAAAACCGTCATATTCAACCTTATATGCACCTGCCCCACATCCCTTTTCCTGTATCAGGCGCTGCAGCTGTATCAAATTAATCAATTTGTTTTCTTTTTCAGATTCCTCAATATCCTTTTGTGAATCTCCGTAAAAATGAAAGCCGCGTTTTCCATTCTGCTTCACATAATACAAAGCCTTATCTGCCGCAGAATACAGCTCCATAAAGCTTCTACCATCTCCCGGTTTTTCTGCAATACCTATGGATACTGAAACTTTGAACCCGCAAGATTCCGAAAGCAGTTCATTTACTTCAAACTCAATAACTGCAATCATCCGTCTCACTATTTTTTTCAATGTTTCTTTTTTGTAGTCTTTAGGAATATAAATAGCAAATTCATCACCGCCTAAGCGGCATACACAGCCTTCCTTATCAACCTCTTCCTTTAAAACCCCCGCAAATCTAACTAAGACTTCATCTCCAACCACGTGGCCGAAAGTGTCATTTACCAGTTTAAAATTGTCAAGATCAAGTAGTAAAAAGAATCCTTTTTCTTCCCTGTTATCTGTCTGGTTTAGCAGCTTTTCCATATATCTGCGGTTTAGAAGATCAGTCAGGCCGTCTTTACGGGCAATATCCTGCAGAATCTTATTCTGTTCCGTCAATTTTAAGATTCTACCAATTCTGCTGAGCATAAGCTCCGGTTCAAAAGGCTTTTTAATAAAATCCATAGCTCCCATTTTTAGACACCTGATCTCATTTTCCCGATCTGATCCTTCGATAAAAAACACTACCGGAATTCCGCTAAAGACTTCATCCTGTTTAAGCTGCTCCATCACCTCATAGCCATTCATTGCCGGCATATCAACATCCAAAAGAATTAAATCAGGCATGTTTTCCTCTAAAAAAAGAAGCGCCTTTTCACCTGTATCTACAGTAGTAACCTGGTAAATATCCCTTAATATTTCTTCTGCACATTTCAAATCATTTATTACATCATCAACTACCAAAATATGTTTCATATACTTGTCCCCTTAACGCCTGACCAAATCATCAAATACCAAGAAAATCCATTACCACCTGCTTCATTTCGTTTTTTTCGCACACATGGTTATGCATAATCGGTGCAGTTCTGATTTCTTCAATCGCTTTGGGAACTTCTGTTTTTGAAATTTCTGAAAGCATATCAACCAATTCAAAGTCTTCCATTGTATCATACTTATGGTCAATTGCATTCATAACGCTTCTTGTAAATTTATAAGGGCTTGCTGTGGAAGCAATCACTGCCGGCTTTACATCCTTTGTTTCCTTTTTATACTTATCATAAACACAGGAAGCCACCGCAGTATGAGTATCAATTACATAACCGGTACTGTCATAAAGCTCTTGTATTTTCTCTGTAGTTTCTTTTTCGTTTGCATAATTTCCGTAAAAATCAGATAGCTGGTTTTTCATTTCATCAGTAATTGTATATACTCCACCCTGATTAAGTGCATCCATTAATTCCTTATTTTTCTCGGGATCATCACCTGCAATACGATAAATCAGTCTTTCCAGATTGCTGGAAATTAAAATATCCATTGACGGAGATGAGGTAAGAACAAAGTCCCTGTTTCTGTCATAGGTTCCTGAACAAAAGAAATCATAAAGTACTTTATTATCGTTAGAGGCACAAATTAATTTATCAATAGGAAGTCCCATCTGCTTTGCATAAAAAGCAGCCAGAATATTTCCGAAATTACCGGTAGGAACCACCACATTAATCTTTTCTCCACTGTTTATTTTTTCTTCTTTAAGCAGCTTCACATATGCATACACGTAATAAACGATCTGGGGAACCAAACGTCCGATATTAATAGAATTAGCAGAGGAAAACTGGAATCCTCTTTCATCCATATATTCAGCCAAACTGCTGTCTCCAAAAATCTGCTTCACACCGGTCTGGGCATCATCAAAATTCCCGTGAATTCCTACCACATATGTATTATTTCCTTTTTGTGTCACCATTTGTTTTTCCTGAATGGGACTTACCCCGTTCTTTGGATAAAATACAACAATTCTGGTTCCCTCAACATCTGCAAAACCTGCCAAAGCAGCTTTTCCCGTATCTCCAGAGGTGGCAGTAAGAATCACAATTTCATTTTTTACATGATTTTTTTTAGCGGAAGTAGTCAGTAAATGAGGAAGGATGGAAAGCGCCATATCCTTAAAGGCAATCGTTGCCCCATGAAACAATTCCAGGTAATATGCTCCCTGGGCCTCAACAATGGGTACAATATCCTCTGTGTCAAACTTGGAATCATATGCCCTGGCTATACATCCTTTCAGTTCTTCCTCTGTAAAATCAGTCAGATACAATTTCATCACTTCATAAGCGACCTGACCATAGGTCATTTCCGCTAATTCTTCCAATGTCTTATCAAAAGCCGGAATTTTATCCGGCACGAATAATCCTCCATCTTTTGAAAGCCCCTTTAAAATTGCCTCTGATGCTTTCACAGGACTTTGCTTAGATCTTGTACTGTTATATAATACTTCCATATTAGCTTCCGTACCTTTCCATTTCCTTCTTCTTAAAATCCTTTCACATTCTAACATACTCTAAAACATATTACAATGAAAAGCCTTTATTCTATTACATAAAAAATTCATGTCCACCATGTTCAAACAGTTTTGTCAAAGAATTGTCAAACCACCGCATTTTTTCCGGATCTGCATATTTTCTGGATACAAAGTACAACGCTCCTTTTGTAATGTCCTCTCCTGAAAGAACACGCTCCACTGCCTTTATGGTTTCTTCTGTCACATTTGCTCTTTTATAGGTACCATTTGCTACCGGTGAAAATTGATAAACACCATTTTCTTTCTGCATTACCACTTCCGTTACTGTTTCCGGAAATTTACTGCTGTCCACTCTGTTTAAAATTACTCCGGCAACCAACATTTTTCCCTCTTCATCTTCATTGCCGGCTTCAGCCTGTACAATTTTTAAAAGTGCTTCATAGTCAGCTTCTGACAAGCTGTACTTGTACTCCTTTTCCAAAACCACATAATCCACTACCCGCTGTCCGGAAGCCGCCCTTTTAGGCACCCCAAAAAACATGTCCACTTCAGGCTCCGAATAATTTTCTGTCAACTTGATCTTAAAAGCAGGAGTTGATGCCAGTCTGTTCATCTGTGCTCCTTTTACGCAAAACCATCCTGTCATCAGCAGCATATTGCATAAAAACAACTGCAATATAAATTTTTTATACATATTTTTACGCTTCCTTTCTTCTTCCTGATCTATCCTTGTCCGGAACAATCATTGTCTGTTTGCAGTATTTCTATAATATTCTATACAGTTACTGCCAAAAATATTTCTAAAAATTACAATTATGGGTAATTTGTTTCAAAATTGTATCTTTTTATGTTAAAATAATTAAAAAATTAATCCATTAAAAAGTTTAAGGAAATCTGTATGGAACATAATCCTCCCGGCGTATTTTCAGCCTCAAAAAAAGACGGCACTATTTATTATCGTGCCTCCATAACCCACAAAAAAAAGCACATCAGCCTGGGCAGTTATCCTACTGCACTTCTTGCCTATGGTGCTTATCTTGAAGGTACCGCTATTCTTGATGGTGAAAGTCTTACCATCACAGATTATTCATGCCACCGCATCCTTCCGTTTGCCAAATGGATCTGTCTGATCAACTATAGAGACAACCGGATCTATTTTGCAAATCCGATTTATATACGTAAAAATTATTTTGAATATTATCTTTCCGAAGATTTAATATTAAAATTCGACATTGATGATTTGTTTTATTATTCCTCGCACAAGATTATGGTACGCGGGCGGCATTTTTTTGTCTCCGACTATGGTATGCAAGTAAATATTTTAAACAGATATGGAATAAAAAATTACGCTGTAAAAGACAGGGATTACCGCTTTGTCAATGATGATGATCTGGATTTTCGATATGATAATATAGAAATTTTTAATATTTATCATGGTGTTACCCGCAAGAATACCAAAAAAGGCATCCGGTATGTAGCAAAAATACACATCAAAGGCAATTACACCATCGGTATCTATGAAAGTGATATAGAAGCTGCTATTGCATACAATAAAGCGATTGATCTATTAAAAAAAGCCGGCGTAAACAAGAATTTTTCCGTAAATTATCTGGAAAATCTTTCTCCTTCTGCTTACGCCGACATTTATTCCAAACTGCATATTTCTTCTAAAATAACAAATTATTTGCGGGTATAATCCACAAAACTGATTATATAAGCGGCATTATTTTCCACGCCGGCAATACTTTGATCTGTGGCATACCTCCACATCCTGAACTGGTAAGGGTAATCCGGTATGGAAGCCTGATCATTTAACAAAACATCATAGTCAGAAAGCAGCTCCTCAGGCATCAGCTCCCCTAGCAGCCAATTGGTATTTCCATACAAAATGGGCCTGTGTCCACTCTTTTCTATTTCCAATAAAAAAGTTTCTGCAATCTGCGTTTTTTCTTCCACATCCAGAAAATCTATTCTGGCATCATCATTTGCAATATATTCCATTATAAAAGCCACCGGATAAGAAATTTTATAAGGAATCAGATTATTTGCTACAAAAACAGCTTCTTCCACAGCCTCTGCCTTATTTACCGCCTGAGAAAAAAAGGTGACTCCCACCTCAAGTCCTGCCGCCTGGGCGGCTGTAATATTAGAAACAAAGTTTTCATCAAGAGATACAAGACCGCTTTCATAGCCCCTGCTCCCCAGCCTGAGCATAACAAAATCAACTCCTGATGATTTTAGCCTCTCAAAATCTACCTGCCCGCTGCTTTTAGATAAATCCACGCCCAGAAAAGACTGCTTTTCTCCATCCAGATAATAGGCCATCTTTCCGCCTGAAATTTTCAAATTGGTAAAATCATAATTATACAAAGGAATATCTTCTGATATTTCTACCCATTCTTCTTCACCGTCTTTATGTGTAATCTTCACATGCATTCCGTCAGCCGCCATCTCCTCCTCCGTAGGTTCATGTGAAGGTTCCGGTGTAGGGCTTGTAGAAGGCTCTGCAGTAACCACCGGCTTTTCATCCTGATACATATCCCAAAAGTCCAGGTCTTCCGCTCTTAATTTGTTTTCTCTGTATAAAGCTTCTATATCCTCCTGCCCCTGTGCAAATTCCATTTCTATCTCCGGCGTCGGAGAAGGCGTCTCTTCCATTTGCGTTTTTCCTGAAGGATTTAAATTATTGGGCCTGTTATTGCTAAAAAAAACCACGGCTAAAATTATAAGAATACATATAGACACTGCTACAATTGTATATATTACTGGAGTTCCCATGCCTCTGTCTTCATGTTCGTCCGGTAAACGCATTTTAATCACCACTTTCTCTTTTCAAATTTTCTCCAAAATTATATAATTACTATACATGAAACCTTGTTTCATGACAACTATTTTCCATTACAGAGGTATCCGTTATGCCAAGACAGCGCTTTTCCTTTATCAGCAAAAAATCAGCTTTTCCCCTCCTTCTGCTTTTTGTAGTCTGCTGCTGTATTTTTTTTACAGAATGCAGACATACCTCTAAAGCACCAAAAAGTGTAACCGGATTTTATTACGACACTATTATCTCCGTAACCATATATGATTCAAGCTCTGACCAGATTTTAAGCCAGTGCATGGATCTGGCCAATCATTACGAAAAACTTTTAAGCCCTAATATCGAAGGAAGTGATATATGGAATATCAATCATAACCCGAATTCTTATGTAACTGTCTCTGAGGACACTTTAAGTCTTATAAGTACGGCGCTTTCTTATGCCCGCCTTTCTGACGGTCTGGTGGATCCTACAGTTGGAAGCCTGTCACAGCTATGGAATTTCGGTTCTGACAATGCAGCAGTCATTCCCGATCAGAATGAAATCAAAACTGCTCTTTCACACATAAATTATGAATCTGTTCATATAAAAGAAAACCAGGTCATGTTAAGCGATCCCTCTGCCTGTATGGAACTTGGCTTTATTGCAAAGGGCTTCATTGCTGACAAAATAAAAGAATTTCTTTTATCCAAAGGAGTCACCTCCGCTATCATCAATTTAGGCGGCAACGTTCTTACTGTGGGAAGCAAACCCGATGGCACTCCTTTTTCCATCGGCATTCAAAAGCCTTTTGAAAAAAACGGCGTGCCTGCTCTAACCTTGTCAATAAACGACGCCAGTGTTGTTTCCTCCGGCAGTTATGAGCGCTACTTTAAGCAAGATAACATACTTTACCATCACATTTTATCTACCCAAACCGGCTACCCTGTTGACAGCGGGCTTTCTCAGGTTACAATTATCAGCACTTCTTCTGTTACAGGAGATGCACTCTCCACACTTTGCTTTATTTTAGGGTATGAAAAAGCCGTCTCCCTGCTTAAAAGCTACCCTGACGTTCAGGCAGTTTTCATTGCGGAAGACGGTCAAATTTCTTATATCAATTTTGATCAATCAACTCTTCTTAGCCAACACTGACCTTTCCTTCTAAAACGTTTTTGTAATCTTCCAAATTTTTAGCAAGAAGCGCCGGCGTATCCAATCCATAAGGGCATTTGCTCTTGCACTGTCCACAATGCAGACAATTTTCAATCTTTTCCATTTTATCCTGCACTTCCTTAGTCAATTGAAGTTCTGAAGGGGATCTCCTAAGAAGAAGCGACATTCTGGCGCAATTATTAATTTCAATTCCTGCCGGGCAGGGCATACAGTATCCACACCCTCTGCAAAAATCTCCTGCCAGTTCTTTTCTGTCCTTTTCAATAATTTCCTTTATTTCTTCCGTCAGTTCCGGAGGATTATCTATGTAGGATAAAAATTCATCCAACTCTTTTTCACGCTGTACACCCCATATGGGAAGTACATGGGGAAATGCCGCCATATGAGCATAGGCTGCCGACGAATTGGTAATAAGTCCGCCGGAAAGCGCCTTCATGGCAATAAACCCCATATTCGCCTTATGACACATTTCTACCAGCTCCTCATCCTGTTTTGTAGCAAGATAGCAAAAAGGAAACTGAAGGGTTTCATAAAGCCCGCTCTGGACGGCTTCTTTTGCAACGCCAAGCCTGTGATTGGTTATTCCTATATGCCGAATTTTTCCGGCACGTTTTGCTTCAAGCGCAGCCTCATACAGCCCGCTGTTGTCTTTTGGCTTTGGGCAAAACGCAGGATTATGGAACTGATAAATGTCAATATAATCTGTCTGAAGCAATTCAAGACTTTTCTTCAGATCTTTTTCCATCTCCTCACCAGTCTGTGCTGCTGTCTTAGTAGCAATATATAACTTTTCCCTGATATCTTTAAATGCAATTCCCAGCTTATACTCACTGTCGGTATAAGCCCTTGCCGTATCAAAAAAATTTATTCCATTCTGATAGGCTTTTCTTAAAAGGAAAACCGCATCCTCATTGCTGATTCTCTGAATGGGAAGTGCCCCAAATCCATTTTTATTAACTACAATATCCGTGCTCCCCAACCTCACCTGTACATTACCGGTTTTCATATTTATACCCATGCCTTTCCCACATGGGCTCCTCCCATGTGGGAATAGGCCCAAATACATAGATTGAAAATTTCAATTTTCAATCTTTCTCCTATCAATGTGTGGTAATTGACTTTCTGGGGCATTTTTCCATACAAACGCCGCAGCCCACACATTTTTCATATTCAATTGTTGCATTAAAATCAGTTACGGTTACTGCATCCTGAACGCAGTTTTTCTTACAAAGCTGGCATCCGATACATCCCACACTACAATCCTTCATAGTAACCGGCCCTTTGTCTTTCGAACTGCACGCCACCACATATTTGGCATCATAAGGAATCAGCGTAATCAAGTGTTTCGGGCAGACCTCAACACATTTACCACATGCCTTACACTTTTCTTTGTCCACTACTGCTACCCCATTCTCTACGTGAATCGCATCAAAAGGGCATACCTGAACACAGCTTCCATATCCTAAACATCCATAATTACAGCTTTTGGCACCGCCATTGGGCACAAAGGAAAGCATTCTGCAGTCCTCGATTCCATGATAATCATAATCAAGCGTAGTTTTATCGCAATCTCCCTGGCACTGAACATAAGCTGTCATTCTTTGTGTCTCTTTGGCTTCAACTCCCATGATTCCTGCAATTACTTTCCCAACTGCCTCTCCGCCTACCGGACAGGCATTCACCGCCGCCTCTCCTTTGGCAATGGCACTGGCTAATCCACTGCACCCCGGGAAGCCACAGCCTCCACAGTTATTTCCGGGAAGTGCCGCCAGAACCGCCTCTTCCTTTTCATCCACTTCAACTTTAAATTTAATGGCGGCTATCCCAAGAAAAACGCCAATAAACAGCCCTACGCCTCCAACAACTACTACCGCCTGTAAAATTCCTGTTATCATCACCTTGACACCTCCTACAGCAGTCCTGAAAATCCGCAGAAAGCAATTGCCATAAGTCCTGCAGTAATCAATACAATAGGCATCCCCTTAAAGGATTCCGGAATATCATTAAATTCCATTTTTTCCCTGATACCGGCAAGAATTACAATCGAAATGGTAAATCCAATCGCAGTTGCAAATCCGTTTACGATACCAGTCAGTATTCCATAATTTTTCTGTACGTTTGTAAGCGCCACTCCAAGCACTGCACAGTTGGTAGTAATAAGCGGCAGATATACGCCAAGTGCCTGATAAAGCGGCTTCATAAATTTTTTAAGAAACATCTCCACAAACTGGACCAAAGCCGCAATTACCAAAATAAATACGATTGTCTGCAGATAGGTCAGATCAAAAGGCATTAATATGTATTTATATATGGCGCCTGCCACCGCTGAGGCCAATGTGATAACAAAAATAACTGCTGAGCCCATTCCGGCAGCTGTACTGGTCTTTCTGGATACACCTAGGAAAGGACATAAACCTAAAAACTGGCTCAGCACTACATTACTCACCAACGAGGATGAAATCAGTATGATCAATAAATCCCTAATCATTTATCTCTTCCTCCCTTCTTTCTGCTGCTTTTTCTGTCTCTGTGTTTTCTTCTTTTTCCGCTGTTTCTCCTGCGTCAGGGAAATCCTTTTCCTCCGTAATTTCAATAATCTCCAGATCTTCTTCCTTTTCTTTGGTAGATTCACCGAAAAAACGCTTGCTGCAGCCTGATTCCCCGCAGTTCATACAATCGGAATTACATCCCGACTGAATCTTTGACATATCTCTGCCTTTCTTTTCACCTGCAATTTTAACCTTATTTTGTATTGCGGTTAATACTGCAAGAACAAAGAAGGCACCAGGTGCCAGAACAAAGATACTGCATGGCACATAGCTTTCCGGCATCAGCGCAGCTCCAAACACTTCTCCTGCCCCGATCAGCTCCCTGACTGCACCAATAATTGTAAGTGCACAGGTAAATCCCAGCCCCATTCCGATTCCATCAAAAAGCGATGATACAACATTATTTTTAGAAGCATAAGATTCCGCACGTCCTAAAATAATACAGTTTACAACAATAAGGGGAATATATAATCCCAACGCATCATACAAAAATGGAATAAATGCCTTCAGTAAAAGCTCCACAACTGTCACGAAAGACGCAATAATAACAATAAATGCAGGAATCCGCACTTTATCAGGAATCACTTTTCTAAGAAGGGAAATAAACATATTGCTAAGGGCAAGCACTACCATTGTAGTCAATCCCATTCCCAAACCATTAACTGCTGATGTGGTAACCGCCAGCGTAGGGCACATTCCAAGCATCAGCACAAAAGTAGGATTTTCTTTTAAAAGCCCGTTCATCAGGCGTTCAGATATATTATTCTGCTTCATTTATGCTACCTCCTAACTGCGTCTGGAAATAGTAAAGTCCGCCATTTACTGCAGTCGTTACTGCATTTGTGGTGATTGTTGCACCGCTAATCGCATCAATCTGACTGTCGCTTGTGGCTCCTGTCTTTGTGTAAGTAAAGTTTGAAACATTTTTACCTGCAAACTGAGGTTTCAATACAGATTCCGCCTTCATGCCAAGACCGGCTGTTTCTGAAATACTTAAAATGGAAATTCCGTTTAAAGTTCCGTCATTACTGATTCCCATGGTAAAGGTTATATCTCCGCCATATCCTTCATGACTGGTAACAGTAAGTACATATCCGATTCTATTGCCGCTTCCGTCAAGGGCTGCCAGCACATTTATAATATCCACGCCTTCATATCCTGAACTTTTCCATTCCTCATACCCTGCATCACCTTCTGCAAAGCTGATTTCCAGCATGTTAAAGTCTGCGGCCTGGGAAAACACCTCCGCATATGCCTTCTTTGCCGCCTCTTCCTCCGCTCTGGCAATGGGTTCTTTTGTAATCTGATATACAAATCCCAAAATAAGTCCTGCACATAAAGTGATCACTAAAAGGATGGCGGCATCTTTTATCATATTTTTCATGCTCTTTCCCCTCCTTTTCCAAATGCCCGAGGCATGGTGATCTTTTCAATCAAAGGTACCAAAAGATTGCCTAAAATAATCGCATAGGAAACGCCTTCCGCCGAGGGCCCGAAAATTCTGAAGATACCGGTAAGCAGTCCTAAAACGATCCCATACAAATATTGCCCTTTCCTGGTTACGGGCCTTGTCACGTAATCAGTCGCCATAAAGAAAGCTCCCAGCATAAGACCGCCGCCGGAAAGATGCGCCGCAATATATGCCGGATCAAAACCATGACCGCCAAATAAAATTACAAAAACAGCAAAGGAAATTATGTAGCTTCCTGGAATTTTCAGGTCAATCACTCCTAAAAGAAGCAAAAAGCATGCACCAATTACAATTGCAATCATAGAAGTCTCGCCGATTGTACCGCTGGTTCTTCCCACTACCATATCTAAAATATTTACGCTTTCCCCTGCTTTTAAGTTTGCCAAAGGAGTAGCCCCTGAATAAGCATCACATTCAAAGTTACACATAATGGAAGTATAGGAGATCAATAAGAAGCATCTTGCTCCCAAAGCCGGATTCATAAAGTTCTGCCCCAGTCCTCCAAAAAGCATTTTAACCACCAGGATGGCAAAAATACCACCAATTACTCCAATCCACCAGGGGGCGGAAGATGGAAGATTTAAGGCAAGCAAAAGGCCTGTTACCACTGCCGAATAATCTCCGATAGTCACCTTTTTATGCATAGCCTTTTCATAAACAAATTCAGTCATCACTGTCGTTACAACAGTAATCAATATTAAAATCAGTGCATCCAATCCAAAATTATATATGCCAAAGCCTGCCGCAGGAAGTAAAGCAATCACCACTGCAAGCATAATATTACTTGTGGTAACCTTTGACCTGATATGGGGATTGGATGAAACTTTCATCAAATCGCTCATTACGTTTGTTCCTCCTACTTTTTCTTCTTTGCAAGCTGCATTTTACGCATGGATTTTATCACCTGTGTTAGAGGGCGCTTTGCCGGACAAATGTAGCTGCAACAGCCGCATTCACAGCATTCCATACCGTTGTTTTTTACAAAAGCCTCTTCATCATAATGTTCTGCATAATCTGCCAGTTTTCTTGGCACCACTCTTCCGGGACACACTTCCACGCACTTGCCGCAGTTGATACATGCGCTGGGTTCCATTGCAGATACTTCATCTTTGGTAAGACATAACAACGCCGAAGAAGTTTTCGTTGCAGGCACATCCAGATCAAAAATACCAAATCCCATCATTGGGCCGCCGGAAATAATTTTAACCGGCTGCTGCTTAAAGCCTCCCGCTTCATCAACCAGTTCATGATAATTGGTACCAATTCTGACCTTAAAGTTACATGGATGCGCTATGGCATCTCCTGTGACGGTAACAATTCTATACATTAAGGGTTTTCCTTCAATTACAGCATTATAAATTGCTATTACCGTATCAACATTATTCACAACACATCCCGCATCAGCCGGCAGCATGGCAGAATGAATTGCACGTCCGGTAGCAGCATAAATAAGCTGGCGTTCTGAACCTTGCGGGTATTTCGTTTTTAATGCCTTAACTGCAATTTTATTTTCATCTTTGGTAAGCCTTTTTAGTTTAGCAATACATTCAGGTTTATTATCTTCCACTGCAAGGATTCCCCGTGCATTTTCAAATAAGCTTAATGAAACCTTAAGGCCTCCTATTAGTTTTTCCGGTTCCTCTAACATTTTGCGGTAATCGGAAGTCAGATATGGTTCACACTCCGCACAGTTTACAATCACATATTCAATTTTTTCAGGCTCTTTGGGAGAAAGCTTCACTGACGTGGGGAAACCTGCACCTCCCATACCTACAATTCCGGCCTCTCTGATCATGGTTATTTTTTCTTCTCTGGTCAGTTCTTCAAAAGGCTTAACCTCCGGCCAGTCTATTTCTTCATATAGCCCATCGTTTTCAACCACAATGCTCATTACATTGTCTCCGGTAACCACTCTTCTGGACTCCACTGCCTTCACCGTTCCCGATACGGTCGCATAAATAGGTGCAGACACAAACCCTCCTGCCTCTGCAATCTTCTGCCCTGTAAGAACCCTGTCTCCTTTTTTCACAATCGGCTGTGCCGGTGCCCCAATATGCTGGCTCAACGGATAAACCAGATCGCCCTTGGGTAAGACCTCCCTGATCGGTTCGCTCTTGGACAAATCCTTACCATCATAAGGATGAATTCCTCCCGAAAATGTTAATCTCGCCACTTGATAACCCTCTTTCTCCATATAATAACAGTTCAGCCCTGTTTTCTTATCAAAGCTGTCTCTATAAATATACTATTTTTTTGTCGAAAATACTACAGTAATTTTGAAAAATATGCTACACTTAAAAATATAACGTTAGGAGGACTCAATGAAAACAGAAGAAATCATCTTTGGAAATTTCAGGTTAAAATATCCTTTAGAGCGCCTGGCTCCTTTAAATCAAATATTATTTTTAGATATAGAAACCACCGGTTTTCTATCTTCCGATTCCTCTATTTACCTGATTGGATGCGCTTTTTATTCTGAAGGAAACTGGATCATCCGTCAATGGTTTTCCCAGTCTCCTGATGAAGAAGCTGAGCTGATTAAATCTTTTTTAGCTTTTGCAGGCAATTATTCTTACTTAATTCATTATAATGGAAATACCTTCGATCTTCCTTTTATAAAAAACAAAGCGGCCAAGTATGGGCTGCCATGCAGTTTCGATAATATGGAGGGATTGGATATTTACAGGCGCATCATGCCATATAAAAATTTCTTAAAGCTTCCCGACTGTAAGCTTAGGACAATAGAGCAATTTCTTGGCATCAGCCGCGAGGATACCTATAATGGAGGCGAATTAATAAAAGTTTATTCGGATTATATTGCTTCCCATGACTATAACTTATACCATACCCTTCTTCTTCATAATTCAGACGACATGAAGGGATTACTGGAGATTCTCCCTGTTCTTCATTACTACGACCTGTTTAACTGTGATATTAAAGCCTGTAAAGTACAGGCCAATTATTACAATGATATTCATGGCGTTCCACGAAAAGAACTGATCCTTCAGCTGGTATTTGCTCCTTCTCTTCCCGTTTCTGTTTCTTTTATGGGAAAAGGCTGCTATTTTAAGGGGCAGGATCATGAAGGTACCCTGATTGTTCCTATTTATGAAGAAGAACTCAAGTATTTTTATGCCAATTATAAAGATTATTATTACCTTCCAACAGAAGATGTGGCTCTTCACAAATCAATTGCCTCATTTGTTGATAAAGACTATCGTATACAGGCATGCGCATCAAATTGTTATACCCGTAAGATATCCCGTTTCCTGCCTCAATGGAAAATATTGATGGAACCCTTCTTCAAAAGAGAATACAAAAGCAAAGATTTATTTTTCGAGCTGACGGATGATATCAAAAAGAACCGGGAATTATTTTCAATTTATGCCAGCCATATTTTAAATGAAATGGCTCTCCAGCAGGAATAAAAAAGGAAGGCATCATATGATGCCTTCCTTCAGACTGTAGACAAAGTCCCGCACTTTTGTGCGGGATTTTTCTATGATAAAAGC
>OFEY01000099.1_pt1 | contig 89044 bp, 89 predicted proteins | sample 1521251 | NCBI WGS metagenome assembly OFEY01 (sample SAMEA3504100, study PRJEB24116) | mouse gut metagenome | biome: mouse gut; feature: mouse-associated habitat; material: faeces | place: Denmark | collected 2011
TGGCATAGTGGCAGAAACCGCTTAGCCGATATGTTGAATTTTTAACGGATCATTAAATTATGAAGTACTCGGAATTATCTGACAAGGAAATTCTTAATGAACAAGAAATGTTTGAAGTGAAAGGCGGATATGTATGCTATGGATACGGCTGCGAAAAAAATGTATGTGCAATCAATCGTTCCGGAGCAAAAGATCTTTGTGACACGGCATATTGTCGCAGTGGAGTAGGGCCGGCCAAGCCCTCCGATTCGGAGGATACTTGGATTCCACGTTGTCTCTCAGCAGTTTAAAATGAGTATAGAGCCGTAATGAATAAAGCTCGTTACTGCTCTTTTTAATATAGGAACTATGAAATACGTATTGAATAATTACTATACTCTCCGTCACGATGCCCAACGGACATTTATATTGGGCGGAAGAAATGGGCGAAAGTCCAACGGTATTCCGGTGGATGTTGATTGGAAATCAATGATTCATCCGTCGTACGCGATGATGCTCTCATTCTTTTCAAAGCCGGTCGAGTTAGACGATGCCGTACATGCAATAGCTGAGTTCTTTTCTATTTCTGAAGAAAAGATTACTGATTTTGTCATGCATACCATCACTGCAGCAGAATGTTGGCATACAAATATGTCAGGAATAGAAAGTGGCTTTCCAAAAAATCTGATAATTCCGGCAGAACGCCATTCTGGCAGTATGATAGAGTATCTGCCAAGGGATTTTAAATTCAGTAAATTGGATTGTGAGTCTCGGCGTATGCTGATCGCACCCTTGTCCATTGTATGGATGCCTAATAATAATTGTCACACAGCATGCGAGTATTGTTACGCTGACCGCAGTCGGCACAATCACGTATTTTCTATGGATAAGATAGAGGCGTTTGTAAGGGATGCGGCTCAAAGTGGCGTAGTTGAAATTCTACTTACAGGAGGTGATTTCTTTGAAAATCCCTATTGGGAGGAAATTCTTGTAGTGCTGCAACGTGAAGGATATAAAATTGATATGGTATCGACAAAGAAGCCGTTATCGCTTGCAGAACTTGAAATCTTTAAGAAGTTTAATATCAGATTGCAGGTGTCAATTGATACATTGTCCGATGATATTGCTATCTCTCTACTGCATGTGACATCAGGTTATACGTCGCGTGTCAGGGAAATGCTACGGAATGTCAATAATCTGAATATAGAATTCCAGGTTGCTACAGTATTGACAAATATCAACGACCATACTGATAATCTTGAAAGTCTGTACAATTTCCTAAACGATCTTGACAAGCTTAGCCGCTGGGAATTGCGCGTAGCATTTCGTTCATTATACAGTAAATCAGATTTTGATAAAATAAAATCATCGCGTTATAACATAGATAAAGTGGCTGTATGGATTGAGAATAAACAGAAACAGTCAAATATTAAAATTCTATGGTCGCCTGATGATGATAAAACTTATAAAAAGGCTAAGGGTGGAAGTAAAAATTTTGAAGGTCCGATATGTACTGCCAATATGTCCAATATGATAGTGTTGCCTGATGGGAACGTAACTATTTGTGAACAACTTTATTGGAATCCGGAATTTCTTATCGGAAATGTCTTTTCCGATTCTATTTCCTCAATTTGGACATCAGCAAAAGCACTCGGACTGTGGCAAAGACAACAGGATACAATAAGGGAAAAGAGCCCATGTAGTCGATGCAAAGATTTTGTGGATTGCTTTACCAATGGTAACAGATGTTTTGCAAATATACTTAAAGCTTATGGCATTGAAAATAGCGATTATCCTGATCCGAGATGCCATTTAGCTCCTGATTTTAAAAACAATATCACACATGAATAGTATGAAAAGAACGATTGTTTTTTTATTTGCGATAATGGTGTCATTGCTGGGTTTCAACGCATGGGCTGAGGAATGTCAGGGAACAATCAAGGGACGTATAGTCAATGAAAATGGCGAGTCCGTAGAGGGGGCATATATATATGCCCTCGAGGTAACCACTCATGAAAAAATCATTGGAACATCTTTTTCCGATGAGAACGGTACATTTGAAATGACTATTGGTTGCGGGGATGACCTGTATCTGATTATTTCATGCCTTGGTTATAATCAATCGACTAATAAATTCAGTCTGACACAAAATCAGATGAAAGATTTTGGAAACTGTGAGCTTGAAACTAATGCACATGAACTACAGACTGTAGTAGTGAAAGGTCGACACCTTAGGGTAAGATCTCAACCCGACGGATTTTCTGTCGATGTACGTCAGCTTGCAGAAAGCAGCAACAATGCATTTGATTTATTAGGCCGTCTGCCACAAATAAATGTGAAGGGCAATGACATAATGATAGTAGGCAAGGAAAAGATACTTGTCCGCGTAAACAATGTGCTTCAGCGTGTTGATGCCGCAGACCTTGCCAATGTGTTGCGTGGATATGATGCGTCATTGATTGACCGTGTGGAAGTTATTACTTCTCCATCGGTAAAATATGACCCTGAGGGTACTGCGGCAATGATTATACTGCACATGAGTTCAAAATTCAACAGATATGCCGGCGGCAATGCAGGTATGGAGTTTATGAAAGGCTCGGGTTATGAAGGCCGATATGCTGTATATGGGTCGGGTGTATTCAACAATAACAAACTGTTTGTTGACATAACCCCTTCATATAATCATAATTACTCCCGTTCGGAAGAAAATGCAACATATATTTACGATGACAATACCACATACCGGAATCATGTCCCGTCAAAAGGGAAATCAAATTATGCCGGAGGTTATGCTACAGTCCAGTATCAATATAACAATAAAGGTTTTATCGGATTAAACGCGAACATAAACAAAAAAACGACCGACAATAGTTTCTACTCCAGGGAAATAATGCTCGGACAGACTACTTTGAACCATAACGATATAGAAATAGATCGTCCGCGCTTCAATATTGCCGCCTATGCCGAGCATGCTTTTTCCAATGGTTTCAAAGGTTGGCTTGAGGGCACGTTTTATAACTATAGGGAAAATACAGATCTTTCTTTTGTGGGAACTGACGAATTAGGACTCAATCCGTTTATGACTTATATGTCAGACCAACGGCTTAAAGTATACGGAGCAAATCTATCCAATGATTATTCCATCGCGGTCAGTCATGACGGACGCCATAATATTGATTTCGGCATAAAAGCTTATTTTACGAAAATATCAAATGGACGTGATGTCGAAATGGGAACGGATACTGACATAATGCCATCCGAGCAAAAAGATATTGTCAAAATAAATGAAACGAAAATAAATCCATATATTAGTTATAAATGGCGTCCCTCCGATGCACTGAGTTTCCGAGCCGGAGTTCAGTTGTCATATACCGATAGAGCTATAAGTAACCTCAATATCGATGACCGTCACATTGAATATACCTCTTTTCTTCCTGATTTTCTGATCTCATGGACTCCGGTCAATAATTCAAGATTTTCATTTATTATAACCTCGGGCAACATTGAGCCGAAATTCGACTTGATAAATCCATTTGAGTGGCGTGTGAGCCAATACAAATATATAAAAGGAAATCTGTCACTTAAAAGTGAGCGACGTTATAATTATAAACTGGTTTATACGTATAAAGGCAATTTCTCGGTCACCTGCTATGTTAATCAAAAAAAGAATGTAATATCATCTGTCGATAATATAATAGACGATCAGGTGTATGTTACCTATAATAATGCCCAGAACTGTGTTGACTACGGTATCAGTCCCTCTTATTATTTCGACCGGTTAAACTGGTTGGAATTTTCAGTTGATGCATATTGCGCGTATGGTATATCAAAAGGAATCATACCCGAAGTTGCACGGAGAGAGTCCTCCTATAAATGGGGTGGCAATTTTTATGCCGGATTTGTATTCAACAGACAACGTACATTTACCGGATATATGAGTTTTGATTATACAGGACGGCAGCGGAATGTAGTCACAACCATAGAGCCGACATATAATTTCGCTACCGGATTGTCGCTTTATCTTCTTGACAGGAAAATGTGTCTGTCATTATCGGGGTTAAACATTTTTTCCTCGACCTATAAAGGTAAATCGCATGCATCGGGCTACACAATGAAATTCAACAATCGATATGATTATCCCACTATTTATTTTTCATTGACCTACAAATTCAATAATCTCAAAGATTCCACTCCCAGCCGTCAGAAAACAATACGAAATATCGAACAGCGAATGTAATTCCTATTAATAGGCCGACTTAAAGCTATGCCAGTCAAATCATTCATACAGCTTGACTCGATGTTGTGCGGTGCTACATGCCTGCGCATAATCTGTAACCTTTACGGCAAGGATTATTCAGTCAAATATCTTGACAGTCTTTGCAGTGCCGGCAAGGATGGTGTATCTTTACTCGCGATTGCCGATACAGCGGAGCGGCTCGGATTCAAGACTTATGCCGGTAAAATAAGTGCGCAACGACTGCGTGAAAATAAACTCCCATGTATTCTACATTGGTCGCAGCAGCATTTCGTCGTTCTTTATAAAATCAAAAAGGACAAGTATTATATCTGCGACCCGGCGAAAGGAAAGACGGTATATGATGAAACTGAATTTTTTAAGCATTGGTTAAATATTGGCGACGGGGTATCGGCTCGTGGCATTGCGTTGTTCCTCGAGCCGACCAACGTGTTTGGAACGGTGGAAGATGAATTTAGGCAACGTCGTTCATTCCGGTTTCTTGCGGGTTATCTGAAACGCTATCGAAAGTATTTCATCCATATAATATTGGGTCTGGCGCTTGGCTGCGTGCTCCAGTTGATAATGCCTTTCCTGACGCAGGCTATAGTTGACAAAGGCATCCGTTACAGTGACATCGGGCTGATATGGCTAATCCTCCTGGGTGAACTGATGATTGTAGCCGGGCGCACGGCTACCGATTTTCTGCGGCGCTGGCTGCTGCTGCATATCTCGATGCGTATCAACCTGTCACTCGTAGGCGATTTTTTTATCAAACTGCTCAATCTTCCGATGTCGTTTTTCGACACGAAGCTGATGGGCGACCTTTTGCAACGTATCGGCGACCATAGCCGTGTGCAGAATTTCCTTACAGGTCAACTGCTCGGCGTTATATTCACATTCCTGAGTTTCATAATATTCGGCGTTGTTCTGCTGGTCTACAACCCGCTTATATTTGCGGTCTTCGTGGCCGGAAGCGCATGCTACGGAGTGTGGATAGCCTCGTTTCTGCACAAAAGGAAAGTGCTGGATTACGAACTGTTTGAGCAGCAGGCCAAAAATCAGAATATGACATATCAGTTTATCACCACCATGCAGGAAATCAAGCTCCAGGACTGCGAGCGGCGCCGCCGCTGCGAGTGGGAGGACACGCAGGCCGACCTGTTTGCGCTGCAGATGAAATCGCTCAGACTGCAACAGACGCAGGAGGCCGGCTCGATATTCATCAATGAAGTGAAAAACGTGATAATAACCGTGCTTGCCGCCACAGCCGTAATCAACGGGCAGATGACACTCGGCGCGATGCTTGCCGTTCAGTATATAATAGGCCAGTTGAATTCGCCGGTAGAGCAACTTATGGCGTTCGTCTACTCCGTGCAGGACGTCAGGATATCGCTCGAGCGCATCAACGAAATCCATGAAGGCCGCAACGAAGAGACCTCGGCCAACAGTGCGGAATGCTTCGGCGCGGGAAATACGATTAAATTTGACAACGTCGGTTTCAAGTACGACCGGCATGCGCCGGCTATGACGCTTGACGGCATATCGTTCACAATCCCCGAAGGAAAGGTGACGGCGATAGTCGGCGCTTCGGGCAGCGGGAAAACCACGCTGATAAAACTGTTGCTCGGCTATTATCCGGCGACTGTCGGCTCAATTACTATAGCCGGCCGCGATATTACCGCCTACAACCTGCGGTGGTGGCGTAGGCAGTGCGGGGTCGTGATGCAGGACGGCGTGATATTCTCCGAATCCATTGCACGCAATATAGCTGTGGGCGACGGCGAAATCGACCCGTCGCGGCTTGAGGAAGCCGCCCGCACGGCCAACATACATGACTACATCATGGGGCTACCCCTTAGATATGACACGCGTATCGGCCGCGACGGCGTCGGACTGAGCCGCGGGCAGACACAACGCATACTCATTGCCCGCGCCGTCTATAAAAATCCGCGTTTCATATTCCTTGACGAAGCTACCAACGCCCTCGACGCCGGCAACGAAAAAGCCATCGTGGAAAATCTTGCCTCATTCTACCGCGGGCGTACGGTCGTAGTCGTGGCGCACCGGCTATCCACGGTAAGGAACGCTGACCAAATTGTAGTAGTTGACGGTGGCCGGGTGGTCGAGACCGGAAATCATCACTCGCTCATCAAAGCCGGCGGCGCGTACTACAATCTTGTTAAAAACCAACTTGAACTTGGCCTGTGATATGAAAGAAAAATCCAAAGATGACGTGAATGAGAGCAAAAATATTGACGCTTTATTGCGGGAGCACGCCATGCACGCGCATTCCGAAAAAGTGGACCGGTTGCTCCGTGAAGGGCCCGACGAACTTGTCACGTGGAGCACTGTCGTGATGGTGATAGTATTTTTTGCGCTTATTTTTGCTTTAGCTTTTGTGGAATACCCACATTCCCGTGGGGAGTCTATATTGCAGCATCTGATATGGGGCGACAGCTGAATGTGATCTGTCGGATTTACAGTACCATGAACAGTATCGGCGGGAATGTTCCGTCGAGGGTTGTGATAATCTTTGATGAATATGGATAGGCGCCTTGATATAGGTGTTTGCCGTCGAATGTGTACAGTAACTAAGTGCGGTTTTAGGGGGTAAATCATTGAAATAACTGAACTTCAAGAGGATTTGTTAGTAATCTCTTCAAAAGTGGTCAAGTTTTGACGCTCTCCGACAGGCGTAAGACAACCCTTTTGAGCAATTTTATTTCCAAATTCTTGTCGAAAAAAATGGCAACTTTGAACTCAGTTATTGTTCCTGGCAAGGCTCTCAAAGGGGGCCGGCACAAGGTCAGAATATCAGTAGCGCACAACGGAGAGTTCCGCTACATCCTTACTGACATCGTTCTCGACTCCGCCAAGGAGTTCAAGAACGGCCAAATCGTGAAACGCCCAGATGCGGCAATACTCAACACCAAGCTGCGCGGCATAATGCAGAAGTGCCAGCGAGCGATTGATGAACTTGAATACATTGAGGGGCTGACCTGTCCTGAGTTGGTCTATCAAATCAAACACGCCGAGCGTTACCGCCACCGCACACTCTCGTCTATCTACGCAGAGTACATAGACTATGCCCGACTGAAGCCGGGCACTAAAAGTTTCTACGCTTCATCAATCAACTGCATCGAGGAGTGCCTTGGTGATAAGCTGCTCGTGGAAAATATCAACCACTCAACTATCCTCGCCCTTGACAAGTTCATGCGTGAGGAAAAGAAGCTGAAGCCGTCAACAATCCGCAATCGGCTCGTGTTCCTTATGGTGCTCCTGAACTACGCCAAGAGGTGCGGATATGTTCAGTATCGCGTTGATCCGTTCTTCGGCTATGAGCTGCCAAAGGCTGAGGTACGCCAGTCGTGGCTCTCGGTTGATGAGGTACGGTCTATCCGGGACTATCAACCGCCCACGAAAGGTCAGGCTCTTGCCAAAGACCTCTTCATGCTCTCGTATTATCTCGGAGGCATTAACATGGTTGATATGCAAGACCTCAACTTCAACGATAACCCGACAAGGATTCATTATGTCCGTAAAAAGACTGAACATCGCCCTAAGCTCAACAAGTTCGTAGAGTTCGACATCCCTGCCGAGGCTCTTGAAATCATCAATCGGCGCAAGGGTGAGGACGGACGCCTCGCACTCTCGGAAAATCAGCGGAAGGAACATTGCCACTCGTTGTTTGACCTCCACCTCCGGAAGATTGCGACTGCCCTCAACATTCCTAATCTCATCTACTACTCGGCCCGTAAGTCGTTCTCTCAACACGCCTTTCAGCTCGGAGTCGGCACATCGACTATTGACTACATTCTCGGCCACAGAGTAGATAAGGACAGTACGAGCCTCTTCAACTACATCACCGTTACGCCTGAGATTGCAACGCAGGCCGTTAAAATAGTTCTGGATAATTTGCGATAATTCATAATAAATCGTTAACTTTGCGCCATCAAATAAGTTCCACCACGGAGTTTATTTGGTTTGACTTGGCAGAGAGGGGTGGTTCCCTCTCTGCATTTTTTTACCCCCTACCTTATCGGATACAAAAAGAGGGTGCCTCACGACACCCTCCGGCACTTTACACATCATCGAATTACATCATCAAAAAGTGCCTACATTACGGATTACTAACGAATCGGTTCAAAGTTCGGCAAAGAATGAAAAAATGGCCGCGTCTCACGACGCAGCCACTGCAATTTAACATTTACGATTTATAGCATTTTCTTTATTAGACTGATGATTGGATTGCGGAAGATGATCGCCAAGAGTGCTGCTATCGCTCCGATGAGCCACCAAAACGCCTCCATTCTGAATGATTCCCACCAAGAGAGGTCTTTTTCCACCGGGTAAGGCTGCGGCACCGGGACTGGCACCTCTTTTACTTTGGCCTCAGTTTGGTTGTTATTCACAGTCGTTTTCGGAACAGGCACATCTACTGGCTTGGACTGAGGTTTATTTTCAAGCGTATGGCCGAGTGTTCCGTCCGGGTTTACCCATGCGTCAGATGTGGCATAGTCCGTTTCAAGGTGGCTCGTACTGTCAGGCGTTTCGCGTGAGGCAGACTGCGCCGGAATCTCGACAAGAACAGTCACGGTGTCAATCTCTGTGATTACCTCCCTCTCAACTGTTTTCTCGTCGTGTTCTGCCAAAATCACCGGCGCGGTCGAAATGGTTTGCTTTGCAGTCCGACACGATATGAGTGCCAGAAGCGGAATGAGAATTAAAATTAGCTGTTTCATGCGTTGAGGTAGTTGATTATGCCGTCGACGTGGGCCTGCACGATGCGCTCTTTGCCTTCGGCTGATTTGAGAATTGCAAGGTCGCCCTTGTTGTCATAGAACAGCGACTCGGTGAGAACTGCCGGGCAAAGTGTTCGGTCGCACATGGCGAGGCTCTGCGGCCAATAATGTCCTTCCGGAACGTAGCGGTTACCTTGAAGATTGCGATTTGCGGCTTCATCATAGATGCACTTTGCAAGTCGCTTGGAGTTGGCAGATGCTTTCAGCCCGACCATAGAGCAGAAGCCCGAAGCATCGTGCCATTTGCCGTCACCGCCGGCGGCGTTGGCGTGGAACGACACCATAATGCAGTTGGATGTGCCATACTGGGCGCAGAGTTTGTTGACCTCCTTCCAACGCCAATTAAGAGCGGCGTTGATTTGGGCCTTATTGCACAACTTGCCGGGCGTTGAGAGTGGTTCATGATCTTGAGTCCATATCTCGTGGACGGTGTAACCTTTGGCCTGGAGTCGAAGAGCTACTTCCTTGCCTATCTCTCTGTTAAACTGCCATTCGTAGAATGACTTATCCGGTGAACACTTGCCGGGGCAGTTGTTGCCGTGGCCGTAGTCGAATATTATGTGTATTGTCTTCATGTTTCTTCTAATTCTTTAGGTTTGTCTTCTGATGCAGGCTCGGAATCCTGGAGTAAATCTTCTTTGCCAACGAGCCTGAAAAAATTCCATTTCTTTTTGATGCCTTTGTATTCGAGGTAATTGTTGACACATGAGTTAAGCTCGATACCGTAGATTATAAAGAGCATGGCCATACTCACCACCGGCACGCCTATGCTAACTCCAAATGTGCGTGAGCATACCTCAGCAAGTGTGACCCAGCAGAGATAATCTACCATCTTGTTAAGAGTACGGCGCCAAGCGCGAGAAGGTCGTATCTGCTCCTTCCGTGATTTGGCGGCAAGAAGACCGAAGCGGAGGTCGACGAGTACAAGCACCATGCCGAGCAGGAGCCAGGGTGCGAGATGCCCGTAGAAGTCGGCAAACACCATTCCAAGAGCTGCCATTGCGGCTGAGAAAAGATTATTGGTTTCAGACATAGCTTTACGAGATTAAGAAGTGAATGACTCCGATGACACACCCGAGGACGGCGCCTATGAAGTCCCAGAGCAAATCTCGCTTGCAAAAGTGATTCCCCGGCTGCTTGCTATCGTAAATCTCCTTGCCAATGGAGAAAAGAGCAGCCACCACAAATGAGATGATGAGCCGAATGAGGATAACGAACACTACGGGCCAATCGGGGATAACCGGCCCGGAAAAGAGCCACGCCACGAGAGCGAGGACGAAGCACACCAATAAATGGAGCAGCTTGTCAGTTGGAATTTTGTTGAACATAATGATAACGTATTGGTTTCTGGTCGCAAAGTAAATCCCAAAAAACACACGTTCAGCAAAATGGCAAAATCCTTGAAATGACGATATGCGACAAAATCCGCATTTTCAGCCAATTAGCCGAATTACGGATTTTACCAAATTCGTTAGTGAATCAATCTCGACCTCTTTCAAATTTATGGCATCTCAGCCAACCGCACATTTTCAAAGGGTCTGCACCGAAAATTAAGCGGATGCGCACTGGTGATTAGGAAGTTCCTTTATACTGTAAAGATAACCATAAAAGACGGATTTCCGGCACCGACAATGCCACCATTTTAGCGCCTTAACGTTTGTAAACGGAAACGCCCGGCTTAAAGCCGAGCGCATCATTAATTGTAGTTGAAGTAGAATCGTCCGAACAGGCGGACACTCACATAATAGACCAGTGCAACGAACGATAGTCCAAAAGATCTCCAAGGAGAATAATCCTTGCCGGAAATGATTTTACACATATTCCTGAACAGTGACACGTCAGCCAACTTCCTTGACTGCTTATTGCCTCCTCTGTCATAATCGTCATCGTGGATGCAGCAGGCCACATAAAACAATTTAGCGAATGGCGGCTTTATGTATCGCAGCAGACCACGCTCACAGCCACAACCCTTGCTCATACCTCGTACACGCTCCAGTCAATAGAGTCTTTCTCTTTCCACCCCTCTTTAAGAGTGGAATCCACATAGTCCAGAGCCTTTGTGTAGAAGTCGGTGAACTCCTGAAGATCTGAGAACGTGTGATAGCGAGGCTCATCATCAGTACCGAACTTGTAGCAAACAGGCAAATTCGCTCCAGATGTTTGAAAGGCCAAGTCATAGGCGGCCTTGTAATTGAATTGATTCTCGGCGGACAACCATACAGGCATATCTCGCCAAACGAAACCACACAATATTTTACGGTCGATGTCCGCATTAATTTGATTGATGATTACCTCCTTCACCTGAGCGAGAGTCGGCTTCTCCTTGAATGTATAGCGGTATTCGTAGTTGCTGCCAGTGTCGGGGTCCTGGTAGAGCCCATAGAACACTATCCATTTGCGACCCACTTGAATGAGTCCGTTTTGCGCTTTGTCGGTGCCGTATATCTTTTCCATTATCATAGAATTTTCCGCTAATTTAAGCATAAAATCGGCACGTTCCGCAAAATCGCAAAATCTTGGAGTTCGGATCAGGTGAATTTGGGCAGGGATTTGCCGTCGAACATCTCCATTGTGATAGTGGTCTCAAACGGGAAGCCGTCCTCAATGTCGCTCACTTGATCGAGAATGTTCTGCATCTCTTTGGAGGCAGTGAAGAACTTGGCCCATGTGCCATCCTGCTTGTCACGGAAGCTTACGAGGTAGCGGCCTTCACCGTGCTGTGTCTTGATGTCCTGCTCGTAGTCGTGGACTTCGATAGGCTTGTTGATGATGCTTCTAATCTGCACCACCTTGCCGGGGAAGCGCTTCTTGCCATCCTCGGGCTGGTAGGCTACGCCTAATTCAGAGAATTTTCGCATTTGATGATGTGTTAATTTATAAAAAAGATGTTTGCAATCTGCGTGACAGGCCATTCCTTTGAATGACCCGATAAGTTCTTGCCTGCGCTTCCGGGAGTTTACTCTACCCAATTTTCGCGCGGCTTTTTCCTTTATTCTCCTTCTAACCCTTGAATGAGTACCAAAGAAAACAAACCCAAGAAAATCACACCCCTCACTGATTGGCCGTATTGCCTCGCTCTGCTTAACTCTATGGCCCATCGTTTCAATCAAACCGTTGTAAATAGCACGAAGTCTCCACAACTCTCTTTTATTCTCCCCCCATATTCTGACATCATCCATGTAACGCTGATAGAGGTATCTCATTTCGCCATTCAACTCAAAACTTCTTACGACGGAGCACATATAATGGTCAACGGGTGATAACCGCAGATTGGCGAGCATTTGGGAAGAACGCAGCCCCTTCGATAACCCCGACTGCATCAAGGTAATGAAATTATCCAAGAATTGAAGAACAGTTACATCGCTGATGTAATGACGTATCTCGGCCATCATACTATTTTGGTCGATGTTATCATAGTACTTTTCTATGTCATTAGAGAGGAAATACTGCATCCATTCCGGATGTGCCGAATAGTCTTCCTCAATACGATGAAACAGCCAGTGCATACCGCGCCCTTTGATACTCGCCGCAGTGTTGGTTATGAATGTTGGACTTACGTATTTCTCGACAATAACCATTATTGCGTGGCATCCGATTCTATAATAGACTTTCGGAGCCTGAACAATCCTCTCCTTTGGCCCATCAGTCACTACCATCTCCCTTATGTCTTTGGGGCTGATATGGAATGTGCCTCTTGCGAGATCCAATTTCAACTTTGCAAGGAGTTGTATCTTTATTGGCCAATATTTAGAGCGTTGCCCTTCAGTATCAAGATGACTTATGACATAATCAAAACTCTCCGACAGGTTCTTGTCGGAGAGTATCTCACTCATTAAATTGTCAATAGGGAAACCGGCACAATGAAGCGCCGCATGGAGGTCGGTGCAAGCCTGCGGAATCAGTTCGTATTTGATGTTATGTGCAGACGCTGCATCCATTTCAAATGTTATTGGGCCTTCCGGTCCGTGGGATGCCATATTTCAGACATCCCACTTGAAGGTTTTGTTATGTTCCGGCTTTCCATCATAGATGCTGTTGCCGAGGCTCAAACCCCTCGCCGAGTGCGACGGCAATCACGTTGCCATGCAGGGTCAGACGATTAATTAACCTTGGTAAGTTCAGACGAGCGCCGTAGTTCGTGTTCGAGTTCGAGGAGGCGTTATTCGCAAGCGCATAGGCGAAGCCCGAATTCGCGTTCGCATTGTTGCTGGAGCGCAAGAGGACACGGCTATTGAGGTTATCTGCCTTTTGACCGCAAAGTTACTCATTTTTTCTCAAAGAATTTTAACATTTAATGATATTTCGCTGAAAATCGACTCGCTACGCGAGATATAGGAGGGTTTGGGCAGGCGAGGCTACGCCATCGCCTCCCAAACCGACGAGCAAACGAGATTAACGAGCTTTCGCTTTGACAATCACAAACGTTCCTCGGAAGGCCAGACGAGCGCCGAAGTTCGTGACCGAGTTCGAGGAGGCGTTATTCGCAAGCGCACAGGCGAAGCCCGAATACGCGTCCGCATTGTTGCTGGAGCGCAAGAGGACACGGCTACGCGAATTTGAGTACCAATATCCGGCGCAATAATCGGTAACATACTTGGAGCGGTCTCCAGGATCTACGCGAGACGGAAGGATGTCACAGCGCCGCCCGTGAATAAGTCGAAGAACATTGTCTCCACTTCCGTCGGGAAGCGTGAGCGTGCGCTCAGTCTTTGAAATCGGGTCGTAGATATGGGCGATATGATTCAAGGGGAAATCTGCAAACTCCACACCGCGACGCTTTTTGTAATCAAGGTATGAGGTCACGTTTACAGCAATGTTTGTCATCCAGTCGTTGTTACAGCCGATAAACGCTTTCAAGCCCATAAGTGAGTTGAAGTTGTTGCCGTTGTATGTAGAATCGCGCATACCTATGTTGTCGAGCTGATTGAGTCGGCCGCCGCTCTGACCATTGCCTACCACGGCCTGCTCATTAAGTCGGCCTCGGCAACACCACCAAAGTATGGCGGTTTCTTTGTGCTGCTCGTAGTCGATGAGCTGGAATCCCGGGCCACGCATCCACGCAAGATTCTCGAAGTCCTTCATCGTGTAGTTGAGGGTGCCGGTAGGAATGGCTGTTGGATTGCCGTCTGCATCATACTCCCATGCGGCCGTTGTTGATGTACCCGTGCCGCGTTGGCTTGAACCTGTTGAGGAAACGGAGCGGGGACGGCTTAGAGCATCCATTGTGATAGGATAGTTGCCTATGAGCGAATCTCCCTCGCATTCAACGCCCTCTTCCGATGCCGCCTTATGCTCCACCCAGTCAGGCTCAATGGCCTCAACGCTGCTTGAATCGACTGCAATACACTCCGCATTCTGATCCACTACGATGAATGTTGTGAAGAAGAACCACTTGGCGCCTGCGGGAACATCGGTGAAGATATAATCCCCACGCGTGCCATCGAAATCAAACTGAGCGTTGCTGATTGACATCTTGAACGTCTTGATAACCTTGCCGTTCTCATCAGTGAACACACCGCCGAGATTTGCCATATTGATACCGGGCCATCTTACCTGCTTCATTCCCTCAACGTCCATTCGATAGGTATTCATATTTGCGGCAGTTGAAATGGAATCATCCACATCAGTACCTACATAAGCATCATTGACATACACACCGCAGTTCTCTTTATAGAGGAGGTCGCCGATGGCTTTGCGCACGCATTTGCTTGCGGTGCTGATAGGCTCGTTTACGCAGTGAGACCATACGTAGTAAATAGCCTGATTCTTGTAGTCGTTGATGCCTTTGTACCAACAATGGCAGAGATGCCACATTATATCGTAGCCCTCTCCAGCGTTGTCAGTAAGGTCAATGGAGCTGCCGTCGGCAAAGAAGTTGAAGTCGTTGTCGTCAAGTTCCTCGCCCTCCATACGGTTGAGCTTTTCATTGTAAGTACACTTGTAAGTATGCGTGTCCTTCTCAATCGCAAGCAGGTGGCCACTCTGAACAAATGGAGTGTTGAAGTCTCGGCCGGTATTATTGTCGAGGTTCGTCATTTTGTTCGATTCATCGTTGTCATCGTTCTGCGATTTGATGATAGAGAACTGCGAGTTGTGGAGGATTAGTTGGGGGAAGTATCTGCCAAAGGCAGCAAGTGCGGAATCTTCGATGAGGTCTGACATAATCCATCGACCGGTGATACCCGAACATCTGCCGCTTTCCTCATAGGCTTGGCCGCTGGGGTCAAGACCTATCGCTCCGCTGTTTTGCAGGGAGTAAAGGATTGATGAGGGGGCAGTGATGTTAACATCCGGCAGTCGGATATAACGCACATTGGATGAGGTCACTATTCCGTTGATGAGTGTCATCGGGTCAATGTTCGGACAACCTGCAAGCATAAGGCGTATAACGCTGCTCATGCCCTCGATTGTCAAACCGCCTGGATATGAAAGATTCGGGAGGTTGACAAACGAGAGGTCGGTCATCGTAGCCGGCAACTGGAGTGTGAAGATAGGCGATGTTTCAGCCAACGTGATTGTTGACAGGTCGGAGCCTTTGGCATACACTTCCTCCAAACGTGGACACTTGGCGGCATTTATAGTCGTTACCTCCGTGGTACGCACGTCAAGGTAGCGAAGGAACGGCAGGTCGCCGAGGTTCATATTTGTGAGAAAACCCGTATTGCCGGGTGAGAGTCGCCATAAATCTTTGTGTGTATCCGAGCCAATCACAATCTTCTCGGCGAGTTTCATCTGCGAGAACTGGAAGTTCGGGTCAATGGAAATCTGCGAGAGGTCAATCTCACTCATCTGGTCGGCCTGGTAGATGTAGAGCAAGATGTTATCGCCGTGCTGGAAGTCCGTAAAAACGCCTTCTTCTCCAGCTTTGAGATACATCCCCTGCGTTACGTTACCGCCGTCATTACCGATGCCATAATAGCCGGACTTTCCTGCACGGAAGCGGATAACCGCCCCTGTCTTGGCTCCGATACGACCGCCGAGGACGTGGCTTGCATCCTTGAAGTCGCCGGTCTGATAGTAACCGTCACGCACACGCCAACGCTGCTCTATGAAGCGAGGGAGAGACTGACGGCCCGAACCATGCAGGGCGTAATAGTAGATGTCTGTGTAGGTCTCGGAATACTTGATATACTTGCGCTCGCAGTCAAAGGTGCAAACGACCTTCGGCCACATCTCAATACGCTTCTGCACGAAGTAGTATTGCGCTCCTTTGGGCGAGAACGGGCCGGCACCGATGCCGTCCACTTCCGGGAGATTTCGCATAGTGCCGACAACACCGGGAAGTGTGAGGACATTGCCGCTTGCGTCAGCAATCATCTCCTGATTGTCACAACGGCGCAGATTGTTCCAGAGGATTGATCCACGTCCTGCATAGCACTTGTCATCTTCCTCGGGGTTGAGTTCTGCCGGAATCGTGTTGCCGCCATCGTTATCCTTGCCGTTGCAGGTGTCGCAGTCATATACTTTGTTGAAGTACATGCGTAGCGGCTCCATTGAGGACGGCGAGTGATATTCGCCATTCTCAACCCAGCTGCCATCTTCGAGGAAGAACATAGGCTGCATATTCTTCGCCTGCTGATCCACGGCGGCGAGATAGTCGGTGAACGTATAGTAGGCAAGGAGCGACTGTATGCTCATGTATCGCCATGCGTTCTCCCTCCACAGCTTTTTCCATGTGGCGGCAAGCTCTGCCTTGGAGTAGTCGCAGGAGTCGCAGAACTGGAGGACGTTGTAAAGTTCGTAAGGAACTTTGCGCCCCATAGCGAGGTCTTCCTGAAGCTGGTCATCATCCACCATACACTCAAAATACTGAGTCCATGCCGGATATGTCTCTTGGCCGAGGTTGAGTTTGGAGACCCACGACGATTGGGTTTTGACAGGGGCCATCATATCATCAACAGAGCCGACCCCCATGAACCAGTCCATCGCATCGTAGGTGATAAGTTCAAAACCGCTTACCGGGTTGAGGACATCGCCGGAGATAATCCACTTGCCGCCTACCTGCTTCATTGAGCCGGTGGAGCGTGCCCACTCACCACCGCTGAACCGCATTACGCGATAGTCACGTCCGCAGTACTGCGAGAGGATGTAAGGCTTGCTTGTGTCAAGGCCCTCTGTGGTTTTGAATCGGGCCATAATTTGGTCGAGAGTTTCTTGGCCGACGTACTTTCCAGAGTTGTCGTATTGAGGCTTGCCGAAGAACTCTATAAACGAGCCGTAATTCATGCAGCCGAGATTGTAGCCGGGAGTGTCTTGGAAGCCAAGCGCTACCTGCTCGCCTTTGTCCTCTTTCCAATTGCCTCGGGCGTGGAACCACGCGTCAGCGAGAGAATCGGACGTAGCTCGGAAAGCCGCAATCGGGTGATTGGCTGTAGAGTGGTTCATTTCAAGGTCGGTCACTTTTACTCCGCTCTTAGTCCATGTGCCATCAAACGCACGCTGCGCCGGGGTCATATAGTTGGAGCCGAGGGCGCGGAACGTGGCGTTCATCATATCACACACACCGCAGTCATTTGCCATCGAAGAGTCCGAGTAGTCAACCTTGACTGTGATGATTGCAATAGGAATTGTGTTGACTCCAATTCGGATATAGCCCAGATCAAAAAGCTCATAAGTTTTGAGCGCGTCCGCATTGGTGTATTCGGGGTTAAGCGGAGTTACTTTCCATCCGCTGTTCTTGCGCAGATAGAAGCGGTCATTCTTGATAGGACGCTTGGCCGAGGTTGTACCCTGACGGCGCCACTGAACGTGTTCTGCCTTGAATGAGCGCCACGGCAATGTCGGGTGGAAGTAGTAGAGGGTACACTCAAACTTTGTGGAGGTGTCGATGTCTCCGTCGAATGTGTCAAACGTAGCCTGAGGAGCAACTACTACATAGTACGGTATGCCTTTCTCTTTAAGCAGGCTCATAGAGGGGCGGTTCTGATTGTCGAGCACGTTCTCCTTGTCGTACTCAGCAATCATCGCCTCGGTGTCTGTAAGTTTGCAGAGGTAGTTCTGGAAAGCCTGCGCCCATTCATAGTAGCTGTCGTAGGCGAGTGTGTAGTAGAGATAGAAATCTCCCTCTGTTCCGTCGAATGTGATGTGCTTGGTGTTGAGTATCGCGCCGGAGTTGGCAACGTAACCGATAGCACCGATTTCCTCACCATCAACGTAGAGTTTGATTGTCGCATACTCAGTTGAGCCACGGCGCACTGTGATTGTGGAAGGCTCTACGACTATGCCGACTGTGTATTTCTCCCCACACTTGAATGAGCGTGTGATGGTCGAGGGTGTACCCGTCTTGCAATACAGAACAATCTCGTTACCGGTCACATAAAAGCCAGTGCCTGAATCGGAGTCGAAACACTCCATCAGTTTAGCGGTGTCGTCCTTGATGTTGTTGGTGGCGAACGCGAACTGGAACGCCATACCATTAGTGCGCTCAGTAGCAGCCGTACCAAACGGAGCGTAAGGAATGGTGGCCTTGACATTCTCTGCGATACGGAGGCAGTTCTCGCCAAGGTAGGTGGCAAAGCCATTTGATGACCAGTTTGAACCCTCAACCGACATTTCAAAACCGCCATTGCTGATTGTGTGGTCCGGCTCGGAGTTGCTTCGGGTGGAGAAGTCATAACCGAACAATGCGCCCTCTTTTATGATTGCGTTGATGGCAGATCCGATGACCTTAACGGTAATAGGATAGGTCTGACTATTGCCGTTCTGCGCATAGACTTCAATGGTGGCGCTGCCGTCGGTGGCATAACCTTGAATCTGTTTACGTACCGGATACGTCTGCGAGATTTGGCATTCTACGGATGTGACCTCCTTGCCGTCGATATAGACTTCGGCGGTTGTGGAGTTCTTGCCGGGTGTGTAGGCGGCAACCTCTATTTCAAGATTGTCATAAAGCCTGACAACGCCATTGTTGGCATCGTTGAATCGTAAAGCCACGATGGGCTCCTTGGAGATGGAGTCCACGCACATTACCGAGGTATAGATAGTATTGCCCGTAACACCGGAGGCGACATCCTCGCCATAGACGCGGACAGGATATGAGCCGTGTCCCAGACGCTCTCCCCCGCCGAACACGTTACAGGGGTCTATCGAGATGGAGTGGGAGTAACTGTCGGTTATGGTCGCCACGCCAAGGCTTCGCCATTCGCCGTTATAGAACATTTCAGTAAATACCTTGACACCCTGCTTTGATACGTTGTTGGCGAATTTGTACATGAGCAGGTTCTTGGTTGTACCGCCGACTTCAAGCGCGGAGCTTGTCGTGTAGTTAAGGGTCTGAACCGAAGTGCAGGTTACATCTACGGCTGTAACGGTGATTGTGCGCCGCTTGATATTGCCCTCAGCATCGTAGGCAACGAGGGTGAAATCTTTCGCTGCCGCCTCAGTGAAGTAAGGTGTGAAGTCAAATTTGAACGAGTAGTTTGTCGCGGAAGTCGAGGAGTTCTGGTTGATATTCTCGCTCCAAAGGGATAAGCCCGACGTTGCGTCAATAATCTCAACCTTGCGTATTACTCCGGCAATTTCTTCCCCTCCATCATAGGACACGGAACGAATGGCCGCGTTGACGATGATGTCAGAACCAAATGCAGCGTAAGGTGCTGGATTGTCGGGATAGATAGAAAGCGTCGAACCGGTCGCTCCGCCGGCGCCATTGCTCTTGGGTATCTTCACCGCCTCACCGATTGCATTGCCGGTCTTGTCAACGCCCTGGATGATGTAATCGTCGGGGTCCGGGGTGATTTCCAAACCCGCGAAAGATTTTTGCTCCATTTCGTAAGCTCCACCCGTGGAAAGAGCTTCTTTGCCGTCCTTTTCGGGTGTGTCAGATGTTTTGACGGAGCCGCCTCCGCCAAACTCTTTCCACAAATCTTTGCTGGCAAAGTCCGTAGGTTGCCCAGTGAACTGATATGTTTCCCAAGTGTACTCCCCCGTCCGATATGTGATGACAAGGCCTCCCTTGGCGTAGTTGATTCCCGACTTGGTTTGTTCCGCAAGTATTGCGTCAATGGCGGTGTCTTTGGTGTAGTATCCGGCTACCGTGCGAGGACAAAGAGCATCCACATTTATAATCGCCTCTGCGCCGGCCGACATACCAGCGAGGTCAACCCAATTCGCTGGATTGAGGAATTGTGTATCGGTGAGGTTCGGGCCAACGTATTGGTAAGTTTTCCATGAGGAGGCCCCAATAGCGAATGTTATCTGCAATCCAAGCGAGGCTACTCCCTCTTTGAGAATAGCCTGAAGGACGTTGTGTGACTGCACCTCTGCATTGATGTCAGAGTAGTATTCGCCGGTCGGCAGAGGTATCTCTACGGTGGCGTTGTAGGTGTTACCCACCGCAGAGCCGGAGATAGATTCGAGCTTGTCGTTGTTGATACGATAGATGCCATCGGGCAGACGGTAGAGCCAACCGGAATTATATGTGAAGTCGGAGTTGTATGTTTCTTCGGCTATGTTGTAAAAGTTCGTGTTGCCGAAGCTGCGGAAATATAGTCCGGGGTCATATTCATCTTCGTTGGGGCATAGCCAAACTCCACTTGTAGGCTCGCTACCGTTGCCGTCCCATTGGCCGTCTGCGGGAAGTATGCCTATCACATCAATCCGATGTGCATTGTCTAATATCCCATTATTCGCCCAGCGAATCTGCTCCTGCAACTGCGCGCCTTCATCGCCGGGGAAAGCAGATCCGGCAACATGGCCGAGAGCGAGGTCAGAGCCTATGGCTATGAGTTCAGAACCGCTCCAACGGAACGTTTTGTTTTCAGAGGTACAGGTGTAAATTTTGCCTGCAACAGGTATGCGGCCATCCAAGTCGGCGGTTTCTCCGAATAGGTATGCATCGGCCCAATTATTGTAGTAAGTGAATATGGAGGTTATCAACGCTACATTATCGCCTTTTATCTCCCAATAATCAGATACCTCATATTTTGTAACCTCACCACCTACAATGGCCGGAGTGGGATTGTTAGCTAACCGCTGGGGCCGCAGTATAGCGTCCCAATTTGTCCCATCAGTGATGATTCGGTTTGACACTGCAAGAACGAAGCGGTTGGTATCAGCATTGTAAACCACCATACAGCCTGAGTCTGTTGACTTTTTGCTGGAGGATGCCATTTGAGACGTTATGCCGGTTACGATGGCATTGAACTCGACTACATCATCAACGTATCCGGGGAGATTGGCCGCAGGAACTTTGCCACTCTCATCAAGAGGGGCTATGCCATTGGCTTTGCCGATTTTGGAGTTGATTGCCGACACGCCTGAATTGGCGGTATCGGCTGCGCTCTTTGCATTGTTGGCTGTTGTTTGAGCCGCTTTGGCTTGTGTCAAAGCAGAATCGGCATTGTTATAGGCTGAGTCAAGTTTTACTTTGTCGGCGGCCGTGATGAAGCCTGCTTGCGATGTCGTGGAAATAGGAATGGAGCATGAGATAGTTTTGCCGACGCTCTTGATTGTAAGCGTGGCAGAACTCTGCGTTGTCGTGATTGCCACGGACTGAAGCTCCTTTCGGTCGATTGCCGCCTGCAAGTTGCTTTGCTCGGATTCTGACAATGTGGCAATGAGTTTGGCGAGAACGGTGTACGCTATCCTTCGCCCCCCATTGACTTCAAAGTAATCCGATGCCGAAAGCGAGGCCACGGGCGTTAGCTGCTCTATCGTCCGTGAATTGGTGCGGAGTGCCGAAAGCACCGCATCAATGATGACTTGTTTTTCGGATTCTGTCATTGGTTTATTTAATTATTCGGTTATTGGTGTTGCTTGTGACTCGGTATAGAGTGTCATCAATGCGACGCATGATGAGGTGGTTGGAGGTTTCAATGGTCGGGTTGAGGTTGTTGACCTTTTGGAGCAGTTGAGTGAACACGAAAGAGTCAAGCCCCTCAATCTGCACGTTCATCTCCGGCACGGAGGAGTCTTTTCTGGCGTACCTAACTCCATCGAAATAGACATAGGAGCAGGTGAGCAAGCGATTGAGCATTTCTGCGAAATGCACCGGTACTCCCTCCTGACCTCCCATTGTGAATTTCTTTTGAGTGGACTCCAGCGCAAAGAGTTCGATTGGGTCGGACTCCGGGGTTATGAATTGCTCATTCTCCACGGCGAAAGTCCACCCGCTATCCTTGAAGCCTCCTGGTACACGGAAATCAAAGAAGTACCTCATACCGTCGATTATGAACACCGCATCCTGACGCTGCTTGTTGTCCTTCATTGCATATTGAATGAGGGTGGTTTTAGCAAGCTCGGCAGGGTCGTTGGTAATGCGGAAGAGATGGCTTGTGATGCCTTTGGCAGGATTGAGGACTTGGTAGATTCCGGGAGCCAAGCCCGATATGACTGCGAACCAAAGAACGCTCCCATCGGCCAACGTCCAAGAGTTGTGCGTGAGTTGGCTGTATTGGCTTTGCCCATCTTCAGTCGTACCGCTCACGACGAAATCAAAGAATGTTTCATCGGGCGCACAAAGACACTCTAAAAGTATTTGATCGGTGGTAGCAAATACTTGAAGATATCGGCTCTCTATGCCATCGCTCTTGAAGTCCTCGAAAAATAGAGGCGTGAATGGGCTTATTATCATATAGGCTTGATGTCTTTAACGATGAGGGTATATTTAACTTCCTGGGGCTTGGGATAGCAGAACTCTGTTTCCTTCAAAAAGCCGGAGTAAATGAGTCCGTTGCTAACGACTTTGATTAGCTTGCTGAAATCAATCGACCGCTCAAGATCCGTGGCCACAAATTCAAACTCAGACTCCGAGAAAAGCCGTTGCGTGAGGGGTATGTTCGCGGTGGTCTTAATGCCGTCAATGATGATGTCCGAATTGCCGTCGCTTGAAGCGAACTGAAGAACCACGTTAGGGGCCACGGCCGAGATGTAGCCCTCGTTGGCCTTGACGCAGTAGTAGGGGCTGAACTCGCCGTTGAAAACGGTGTTGGTCAATGCTCCTTGGATTTTGGCCGAACGGTCAATTTTGAGTGTCGTTGTTTCTTGTACTGTTACCTCATCGTCATCTCCACGACTTCCGGCCTCTCCTGATTCTTGTTCCTCTTCTTTCGTTTCGAGTTTTGTATAAACAAAGAATACAGTGTTATCGGACTTGTTGTCGGTGGAGTCTTTTGCACGCTCTTGCGACAAAAACTCCAATCCATAGCAATCAGCTCGATATTTGCTTTGGAGCGTCAGTTTTTTCTCAATGACATCAACGCCGGTGTTGTAGTAGTTCATGAAGTTCCACTCGTCACGACCGCACTCTGTCTCATAGTCCTGCTTCTCGTATCCAACCTCAACCACTGAATATAGGATTGAGTTGTTGACTTTGTTTTGAGGCTCTTTTGCATCGTAGAAAATCAATCCCTGGTCTTGATTTTGGAACAGTTCACTACGATGAATGAAATTGATAGGCTGAGTTATGCGGGATGCGGCTTTGGCATCTCCGACAAATTCAACCAAATCATCATTCTCGCCCATAACGTAGTATTTGCGACCATCATCAAAGATGAGGTCTCTACGCCCTACGCCATTTTCATCGTTGTACTTGTAGGAGTCTTTCCACTGCGTGTAAACATTGCCTGTCTCGTGATTGTCCCATACGCAAAAACAGTTATGAGTGCGGATAAAGAACGGAGCTTCCCCATAATAACCATCCGGGCAATATCCATCTACCACACGGCCATGAATATCTCCAACATCAAAAGACCAGTCATCTTCAATGCCACTAATCTCAATCATACCATTGTATTTAGCCGGGATTGGTTCACCAAGGGTGTAAACATATCCAAATACTGTTTCCATCCAATCGCAGAAGTCGTTGAATGTAGTATAGATTTTGGCATCTGCAATCGCTCGGACACTTTCAGCGGCAAGCAGATATGTTTTATTCAGTCGAGCATCAAACTCACTGAATCGTGGTAAAATATTGTACTTCCCATCGCTCATTTTCTCCATCAGCGATGATAAAAGCGTAATTGGCTTTATGGCATTTATGTCGATAGGATTAGCCTTACTGTCCCATTTTGTTGTGATTTTGGAGAATATTGGGAAATACCAAGTAAATTCACCTACACTCTGACTTCTTCCATGTAATTTGCAAGTGTAAAACAATGCGAACTTACTTCCAGAGGGGAGGCTGGGATAGTCAAACTCCATTATGTATTTCACATTCAGACAACTGATAGATGTAACTGGTCCGCCTCTATATGCGGTGGATTTCTGAATGTTACCTGCTTCCCATTGTACTAATTCTTTTTTATTGGATACAGGTGTGAAATATACGGACTCAGCATCACCAAGTGTAGTTCCAGGATTAATAATTGCCCAAACATTCTGAGCAGGATTGGGATGTGTGCGTTTCAATTCTTCTATGGTCTTATATGTTCCGACACACGTCCGCTCTGCCATTCCCCACGTTGACCCGAAAGCAGTTTGGTGTAGTTTTACACCAGAATATTTGTATATTGCACCCAAGTCTGTCAAGTTGCTATCATTGTCAGAAAACTTCATCAAATGAATTTCGACAGACTCAGCAGTACCCCAAAAATTACCCGTAGCATTAGACCAGATTTCTATTCGCATCTTCATATTAGATGCAGAACGGACTGCGGAGATAAAGGCAGATCCTTTATCTGTAGTCTGATCCTCAAAAAGAATCGGAGAATTTTCAAAAGTTTCAGAGGTTAGAGAGTAAACCGGCAATCTTGTAGACGATCCGGCATCTTTAAGATATACTGCCCCATTACTTGCATTCTCTTCTCCCATTATCTCGTGGGCGCAAGAGTTCTGCATTGTGATGCGGTCGAAGTTAAGGATGCCCCCGACCTCAATATCATTGCCAATCTCAAACTCATATTTGGTACTCTTACGGGCCTTGATGAGCGATGCGAGGCTATCGTCAATGCAGTTGATGTTGAACGTGTAGTTGTCCCATGTGACGGTTGAGAAGTTCAATGCCGACTCAAATACTTTGCTCCAGGACCAGTCATCGTTCAAAACGAATATTGCTACCGATGCGGATGTCCTAACCGCATCTTGGAGAAAGGCCGAAAGTAGCATCTCATAGGCTTCCTTGGCAAATTGGAATTTAGATGATATTGACCTCACCACACCGCTGAAATCGGTGCGCTTGTAGGTACACATCACCTCATCCCAATTAGCGATGCAATCGGATGTCAGCTCGTTCTCCTTGCCGTTGATTGTGAGTATAAACTTTGTTTTCATTGTGCCGGGGAATAGTTTTGGCACAAAGTAAGCTCATAAATCAAGCGGTTACGCAAAATCGCAAATTCTCTGATTTTCAAAAACGCCAAAAATTGGCCTTAACTTATTGAATGTCCGCAACTTTATCTTGTAATCAACATTTGAGCAAATTAATATATGAGGCCACCGGCGGTTAAACTGGTGGCCTCTCTTGCCGAGTAATCGGTTAGGATGCGATACAGATGAGGTTCTCAATCTTGAAGCAACGGAAGGCGTTCTTTTCTACGTCGAAGTAGGCAAAGGTTTTGAATGACGGCTTGGTCATCTTTTTGCCGTTGAGGGTTGCGCCGGCAGGAAGATTGCGGAGAGTGCCCACAGCCTTGCGGATAGAGCCGTCGGCTTTCTGATAGTAGAAGGACACTGTGCCCTCACGCATCTTCTTCGCGAGGCGGTAAAGCTCCCACGCTTTAATCATGCAGACTCTCCAAGCCTGCTTGGTGGCACGCCAGAGCTGCCATGCGTACTTCATCACTCTTACTCGGAAATTTGACTTTTTTTCCATGTTCACGGGGTTTATTTGGTTTGACTTTGTTTCCATATCTCTTGTGGTTATTTGGTTTGACTTGTGTTTTATTTGATGTTGTAAAGATAGTCATTATTAGCGGATTACAGGCACCATTTCAGCCACCATTTTAGGCTGAAATAGCACCTTAACATTTACTGACGTTTGGTAGGGAAGTTTCCTTCCTCACCAACTATTCAAGGGCCGCACGTATAGCAGCACGGCCGGCGGCTACCCTGCTTTTGACGGTGCCGGGCTTGATGCCTAACATCTCGGCTATCTCATCGTAGGAATAGCCCTCGGCATACAACATCACGCACTGAACGCCGATCGAGACTCTTGCGCTCCGATGTATGGCTTCCAACACATCGTGGTAATTGGTGAGGCTGTCGGCTCGTATCGAAGATAGTGCATCAAAATCATCATCAATCCCAACAAACGGCACACACTCCTTCCGGGCGTGCTGGGTCTTTACGATATTGGTCATAATAGTTAACGCCCACGGCTTGAAATCGCGGGCGTTATTGAACTTTTCGCGGTTGGCGTATATCCTTAAAAGCGTCTCTTGTGCGAGATCATCTGCATCTGCCTTGTGCTTGTAAAAGCGGAAGGCAACGCGGGCAATCCATCCGATATGCCCGACGACTACATCATCGAACCGCATAGGCTAATCCTCCTTTGCAATTCGTGAGTAATATCGGCGCTGACTCCGGCTCTGTTCACGCAAGGCGGTTGCGGTCCGGTGGAGGTGGCCGATTACTTCATCTATCTCGGAGGTTTGAGGCGTGAGAGCCTTGCGGAGCGCTGAAACCTCAGCGATGAGGCGGTTGCACTTACGCTCAACTCGCCCAATTCGTGCAGATATTTGTGAGAGTTTATTAGTTTTCTTGCTCATAATCCATTGTTTTTGGGTTTTATGAGCATTACTAACAACCCACCCAAAAGTGCGGTGTAGTTACGAAAAAAGGAGATACACGACTGCGTACCTCCTTCACACATATAACACTATGTGATTACTTTTTGCTCAAAGCGGCCATCTGCGCATTGATTTGTCTGTGTGCCTGGTCCACAAGGCAGGCGAATTGTGAAGCGGAGATTCTATCCAAATCAATCTGGAACTTGAAGTAACTCATCAGCGATGCCGCCTGACGGTCAAAATGAGTGCGTATCTCTTCCGGTGTGGGTTGCTTTTCATTAGTCTTATCGGAATCTTCCTCGCTCCGTTTGATATTGGTTCTTGCCCGTTTGAGCAGTCGCTTGACCTCATTGGCCAACTGATTGTCATCCATCTTGCGCGTAATGCCGTACTCTTTGAGTACGCCCCGGACCTCATCGAACGCGCCGAGCAGAAGCGCATTATTGAGGCATTGGAACATAGTGAGTTCAGCTTTGGCCCTTACTCGCAAAACGTGGTCATTGAGGAATACCTTCGAGCCTGCATTGTCCGATAGACGTGAGTATTCGTATATGAGTCGCTTGCGTGTTTCGCCCAACTTGGCAGGAGGAATAACCTCGGCGCCGCCTTTGAGTACCGACATATCACCGCACACCAGCTCGATATACTGGCGCATAGTGAGTTTTGAGAGTGATGTAATCATAATTCGTAGATTGCTTTCATTTGTGCGTAGTTGATTCTTGATGCGCTTCGCCGATGTGATTTGGTTTGAGCCTTTATGAGTTGACCTACAAACACAATCTCTCGCTTCAGATCCGAGTAATCGTTATTGACTACTACCTGCGGCCCGTCTCCGAGTTGAAGCATAGCCCCGGCAAGGTTTTTATTCGATGCAAGGAGCTTGTCAGCGTCCGGGAATACCTCCGCACCCTTGGGCATATCAATAAGCGTGGGCGTATCGGGAGTGAGGAACATATTGCCGCCGTAAGACACTACTTCCTGACGGCCACCATCGCCGACAATAGCCAAGCCGCCGGGGTGGTCTTTCGTGCCTTTGGCGTATTTGGGAATCGGTGTCGCAAGGATTGTGGCTATCTGAATGGCGCCCATAGCACCGGCAATGGCTATGAAAGGAATTGCGGCAGGGAATCCGAGTTGAGCTGCGGTCTGCGTGATAGACATAGCCGTATTGATACCGGCCTGGGCGAGTTGGTTAGCCTTATCCCAAACGGCCTGCTTGTATTTGAGTTCCTGCTTTTTCTTTTCAAGTTCAGCTTCCTTTTTCTGGGTGCGGTCAGCGGCTGCACGTTTGCGAGCCTCTCCCTCTTCCTCGGTGATGACGTTCTTTTCGACAAGTTCGGCAATACGCTCCTGCTCGGCTTCTCCGGCTTCCGTATTAGATTCTTGCTCTGCCTCTATGCGCTCAATTTTAGCATCGAAAATTGCAGAAGCGAGGTCATTGATGGCGTTGAGTCCATCAGATGCGACTTGGAGCCACTTTTGCACATTCTCCATGCGCTTCTGAAATGCCTTGGTGTCGGCATCGACCTGACGCTGATTCTCTGCAATAACGGCATCGGTGACGGCTTTCTCGGCCTCAATCTTCGCCTTGGCGAGTTGATCTTCGAGTTGCTGGCGCTCCTCGGCTGACATATCCTCGTTTTTAAGGAGCTGTTCCAATGATTGCACGGAAGCCTGAGCGCGTTGCTGGGCGTAGATTTCGGTAAGCCTGGCAACCTCTTCCTCGTGCTTTTGTGTTATGGCCTCACGCAATGCCATATTGTTGCCGGCGGCTTTCAATTCCTCGGCGTATTTGGCGTTGAGCTTGTTGAGAGTCTGATTATAGGCGTTATCGGCTATGACGGCCTCTGCTGCATATTTCTCCTGAGCCTTTTGAATCTGCTCATTGGCGAATTGCTCCTTGGCCTCCGTTTCAAGTCGGGCATATTTGAGGACAAGATTGGCACGCATCTCATTGGCCTGCTCGGTTGTGAGCGTATGGGCTTGTTCGGCCTTATGGATTGCAAGAAGTTCGGCGGAGCGTTGATTCTCCACATCTTTCAATCTCCACTCCAATTCCTCTGCCGATCCTTTCTCAACAGCGTTGAGGTGAGAGTCAATGAAATCGGCCTCGGCCTTATTGAAGCGTTCCATGCGTGAAATCTCAATATCTTCAAGTTTCTTGGCGTGTTCAGCGGCCAATCCCTCCAATTCTCGGTTATGAGCCTCCTCAAGTTGCTGGAGTCCGGACTTGTTTTTGGCGAGCAGCTTTTTTCGCTTCTCATATTCTGCGTTGAGGTCATCAATTCTGCGGTTATAAGAATTGACCTCGGCCTGACGCTGGCGTTCAAGGCTGTCGGTAATCAACTGCAACAGACCATCCTCGCCGGCACGGACTGCCTTTTTCAGTTCATCAGCGGCTTTTTGAACATCATTAGTACCGCTACCTCCGCCACTTGAACGCCCACTGCCGCCACCGCCTACGGTCTTAGGCTTGTTGTTTGCCTTTTCCTCATCGGCATTGACAGCGTCAATCTTTAACTGCGCGGCTTTATCGAGTGAGGCGCAAAGGTTCTCATAGACTTGCCGTGTTATCTTCTCCTGAGCAAGAAGCGTGGCGGCAATGGCTTTCTGCTGTTGAAGTTCGGCTTGTATGAGTTGACGCTTATATTCGTAAGTGCCGAGGCGTTGCTTTTTCTCCTCCTCTTCGGCTTCATGTATGACACCGAGAAGATAGTTGAGGCCATCTTCCTTGCTCTGCGCAAACTCCTCATCGGCCTTCTTTTTGGCTTCGAGGGCTTCCTTGTACTCATCCTCATCCTCGTCATAGAGTTCTTTGGCCTGTTCAAAGAGCGCGGAGGCCGCATCTCGTTCCGCCTGCTTATTCAAAAGACTCTGATTAAGCAGCTCGGCCTCGGTCGCTCCCCTCGCTTTCATTCGGTCGATGAGTTTATCATTGGCCTCGCACAAATCTTCAAGAGCCTTTTTCTGGTCTTGGTACTTCTGCAATGCCTCATCGCTCGGACCGAAGAACGCTTGAAAGGCTTTGACCAATCCCCACACTGCGGCAATGGCGGCTACTATGGCCACAATGAGAAGTCCGATAGGGTTTGCACTTGCCGCAGCGTTGAACGCCCATTGAGCAACAGTAAGTGCAGTAGTGGCGATTACGCCTTTGCCTTGAGCTGCCGTATGCAGATTCTCAGCCACGGTGCGCAGTTTGGTCTGCGCGAGGTTGACTCCCTGCATCACAGCTGACTGCGCCTGCAATGTATTTTGGATGGACTGCATCGCATTAGAGGCAGCTATGGCGGCTTGTAGCTTGGTCTGTATGGTTGCCAAGTCTTCCGAAGAAATACCGAGCATCTCTGCGGCACCGGTGGCGAGCCCGAATCCGTCAATGGCGAGTTGGATTGTTCCGCCGAGCTGGTCAAACCCGCGAGTATCTGAGGCAGCGTTGGTAATAGCCTGATTGGTGTCGGCAATGGCATCTTTCAACTGTCCGGCCCTCTCGGTGAGGTCGCGGATATGATCGGCAAGGGCTTGCCCGTCGGCAGAGTTCTGTTCCTCTTCCGAAAGGCTCTGATATTGGATAGTGAGCGTGGCTATCTCAAGCACCAACTCTTTAAGGTCTTTCTTGATGCTCTGACTGCCGGCGGAGTTCTCTTGAATTATTGCATTGTTTTCAGCAATCTTGGCGTTGAGTGATTCAATGGTGGACTGCGCATCATCGCTGGTAAGGTCAACATTTTTCAACGCCTCAGTCAGTCGCTGGTTCTGTGCTTCGGCCTCGGCTACTGATATGGCCTGAGTGTTCATTATGTCGCTCACATCTGTAAGTCGCTGCCTATTCTCGGCAAGTTTGTCATTGATAGCGTCAACGGTGGCGCCATAGTTTGCGTCCGTGGTATCGAGCATCCCCTTGGCCTCAATAAGTATCTTGGTCTGGTCGGCAACATCCTTCATCGTCACTGCCTGCTGATTTATAACCGCGATGAGGCTTTCGGTAGTAACGATGCCGTTTTGTCCGGCAATGGCGTAGTTGCCTACATTGCGTTGAAACTCTCCCATATCAGCGGCCGTGTCCTTCAGATGAGCGTCGAGGTTTTGAATGGCCTCCTCCAACTCCTTGCCGAAATCGGAATTGCGCCCCTCCTCGCTCAAATCCTTATAGGCTTTTTTGAGCAGTTCAAGTTGTTGCGACATGTGGACGTAGCTCCCCTCTACGGATTGGTTAGCCTTTTCCTCTGCCGCCATTATCTGCGTTAGGGTACGCTTCTGCTGAGTCAAGGAGCGATGCTGGGCTATGAGGTCGGTTTGTGCCGCTTGAAACTGAGCCATCGTCATGCGGCCCTGCGCCAATGCCTTCTCGTTATCCTTTTGAGCCTTTGAGTTGGCGGCTAACTGGCTGTTAATCCTGACAAGGCTCTGCACTTGGTTCTCGTAGGTGTCGTGGAAATGGTCAAGGAGCTGCTTTACTTTCTCCTGTTCGGTGTAGGCTTCGCGAGAGGTCTTGTTGACGCGCTCCTGCTCCATCAACTGCCTGGAGATGGTGTTGGTAGTATTAGCAACGATTTTGCCCTGCTCTTCAAGAGCGGTGCTATGCTTCTGCGTCGCTTCGGCCGCCTGCCGCTGGAGATTCGACACTTGCGTTGTCAGCTTCTCCAACTGATCAAGTCCGTCGACCGACACTTTCAGCCCCTTGGCGAGTTCGGTTGCCGTCTGGATATAAGTATCCTTAGCCGTCAGCAATTCATCCTTGAGCCGCCTCAGTCCGTCAATGGCCGATTGGTCAACGAAATCGGTTATCTTATGGTCTGCCATATCAATATTCGGATATATATTCTATGATTGGTTTTGTTATTTTGTCACTGAGGGCGCAAAATCCGTATGTGCCGTCATTGTTCTGGACTATGGCGACGGTTTTCTGCTCCATTTGGGCGAATGTCTTGGCAAGTCGGCGGATCCGGTCAAGGTCGCTGCCCATCTTCTTATGTTCACACGCACAGCTCATATCAGTCGGGAGTATATCCACAATCGGCAAAGAATCGCCAGATGTGAGGGATTATGTATTGGGTGTTGAAATATCCTATGGCCGTCGGTCCGAGTTGCAGGAGCTGATCTCCATACTTGCGCACGATGTCCGGGCCATCTCCGTCCGGGGCACAACCGATAGAGAGCGTATCACCTTGCATTGTGGCGAACACCTCGCTATGAAATTTGCCGTTAATGAAAAGGTTCGGCACGTTATCGGGGCGAGGCTGGAGCATCAGCATTACTCCGGCAGTTGGCGGCGTGATGTCTCGCTTCCATTCCTTGTATGCGCTGCTACGATGATACCAAGGCCCTTTCTCTTCAAAGTATGGGTCATTGTCGTATGTGGGTCCAAGATGCTTGTCTTCACCGTCAATACCGCTATACATCTGCTCACGCACGGCATCCTCGGCAATAACCGCATTATCGCCGAGGCACTGAATGATTTCCGGCTCAAAGCCATCGACCATTCGCGTTACCATATCGCTCACTTGGAATATATCTGCCATAGGATTAAGAAAAAGGCGGAGTGAACATCGCCACCCCGCCCGGTTAGTTACTCTTCTGCCTTGACCGGAGGCACCATCAAGTCGTAGGCTTTGCCAAGCATCTTGCGCCGCGTGGCCTCTTTTCTGTCAGTCCAGAACACGTCAAGGTGCCGACTGATGAAATCTTCGCGGCTCATCTTTTCGCATTCGGACTTTATGAAAGTTACGCCCTCGAATCTTATCTCGTTCATACGGCCTGCTCGATGCCTTTAATGCCGGCCTTGTAGAGTTCGGCAGGTGATTTGAGTTGAGGTGTCGTAGAGGTCGAGATGGTGATAGTCTCGGTGTCGGCATCATAGGTAACTCCGGTGGCCGAGCCTTTGAGGGCGGCGGTGGGAGTCTTGCTGATTAAGTCGCCGAACTCGGCAGTGCGGTCAAGGCCGCCGATGGCTTCCACGATTTTGTATTTGTTAGTCTCGACCTTGTAGAACTTGACGGGAGTCAGGCCATAAGCGAAAGTGCCGACATTGAAATCGAGCTGCTCAAAGTTGGTATTCTCAAACGCCTTGCGTGCGTCCTGGTAACAGAAGTTGACAAGGAGCGTGGCTTTGGCGCCGGAGGTCGGGAACTGAGTGATTGTGGGATAGACGCAGGCCATAGGGAAGCCGGCAAGCGAGTCGGTGCCGTCGTCCATGCCGTAGATGACATTGTTCTTGTCAACGAAATACACGTCGAAGATAGTGTTCATCGTGCGAGAGAGCGACTGAGCCAGAACATCGTTGAACGTGCCCATTGTGAAGGCGTCGGTGAGCGCGCTCACATCGCTCACCTGATTGGGACCATAGCCGACTGCGGCCACGTTGGGCTCGCCGCCGCTCTTGGCGTATTCCACAAACTGACCGATAGGCATGATTCGCTCCGGGCGGTCAGCGTGGCACAACTCTTCGATTGTATCGCCTGAAATGTCGGCAGGGAGTTTTACTCCGTGAGCTACCACGATGGCGAAGATGATTTTCTCTCGGTCATAGGGACAAGCCGAGACGCCCGTAGAGAGGGCGTTGCCTTTGCAAGTTCTTACTTTCATTGTATTCTGCAATTTTGATGTGTAATTTTTAATTCGAGGTTGCGTATATCAATGGCATCTATGGGTTCGCTCACCTCGTCCCCGGTTGAGGTGAACGCCCCATATTTGCCATAAGAGTAGTTCTCCGAATAGCTGTGCCGTATGGCCTCCTTGTAGCCGAAATCAAACCGCCCGTCGGCCTTCAGTTCCTCAATGAATCGGTCATATATCGGCCGAAGGACACTTGCAAAGGAATAATCGCGGCGCTGCTCGTTGCTCCAGTCACGGTTGGTCTTGCAAGCGATGAGGATATTGACCTTGACAACCGCTTCATAGTCGGGATTGTTCCTATCCTCGACAACCGGGGTGAACAGTGCTATCAACGGCAGCTTTTCATCAGAGCCATATTGGCCCTTGCTCATTTCATCGAGATAGGTCTTGATGTATTGGGTATTGCCAAAGACATAGCCGATATTAGGCTCATGCTCCTCGTGGACTTCCTCATTGTAGTCAGTGTAGGCTATATCAAGGCCCTTGTGAACACATGCCACAACATCTTCTATAATCTTTGTTATATCCCGACTACGCGGCTTTCTCGGTCTTGGCTTCATAGATTGAATCGATTAATGGGTTCAAGAAGATACTCATCAATGGAAATCCCCGGCACGGGGCACTCACCATTGTCAACCCACTCGGCAAACAAATTGAGGCTGTTGGCCATCCTATTCCACGTTGACACCTGACGCACGATTGGCTCAACGTACTGGTTAGCACCTTTGAGTTTTACCAATCCCGTAATGGTGGATGTCTGACCGGCATCGCGGAGAATGTAGAAGAACACATAATCAGCGAAAGGTTTGCGCAGTTTGGCGCAGAGAGCATCCATATCTTTATCAATCTCGGACTCGGGGTCGCAGTCAAGATCATCAAGATACTTTTGCAAGGCAGTGCCTACCTCATCACCGAGCACACGACAAAGGAACTCCTCCTGATACTCCGCGATGTATTGCTCAATCACGGCATTCTCTTTGGGAGTGCCTTTGCCGAATGTGGCGTTGTAGATTTGGCGCGGCCCGGCTGTGAAATAGGAAACATCAATCAGCATGGCTATTCAGTTTTCTTGGTTCGTTTCGTCTTGGTGGTTTTGGTGTCGGCCGTGGGTTCGGGTTCGGGAGCCTTGACATCTGCCTCGGGTTCTGCTTTAATGTCGGCCTCTGGCTCTGCCTTGGTGTCGGATTCGGGTTCGGGCTTCACATCGGCCACTTCGGTTGGCGTGTCGAGTATGAGGTCAATGTCAACGCCGGCCTCTTGGAGCTTATTGAGCTTAATCTGAAGTTCGTTGGCTCGGTCACAAGCGGCAGAGTGTTCCTTGCATTCGTTGGCGAACATCTCATTAAGTTCAGCATTGCGCTCCTGAAGGGTAGCAATGACATCGGAGTTATCCGTATGCACCTCGCAGTCCAGGGGAGTAATCGAAATTACTCCACGCTGGATGCGGATGCGGTTTTCACGGATTACCTTCTCGACTTCCTTTGGATCGCCTGAGAGTTTGTAGTCCATAGTTCTTAGTCTTTGGCGATTGCGGTTTTGAGGGCGCTGAGTGAGCCGTAGGAGAAGGCCCAGGGGCAGTAAACGGGCACGATAAGCTCTTCCTGAGCCATAAGCACGACTTGGTTCTTGAGCTTGTGGTTGACATCGTCGGCCCAGTCGATGGTGAGTCCGGTGTATTCAACGATCTGCGCGCCTTCCTTGAAGTCACCGAGGAAGTATTTGCCGGCAGGGATACCGGGATATGCGATGACACGCAGGCCACCGATTACAGGATTGCCGTTGATGTCCTTGACAACTTCAAGGCGGTTGCCGTCGGTTGCTTTCTCGGTGCGGATGCTGTTCAGAGTGATGGGGTTCAGCATGAGCACAGTCGGACGAAACTGGGCGTAGGTCATTACGGCGATGGCGGTTTCAAGTGCGTCGATAGAGTTGGGTGCTTCCACGCTCTTGAAAGCGGCGTTGTTGACTTTGTAGGTCATGGCGGCCACGGAGGTTTCATCGCCCTTGTACTCTGCGCCTTCGATGAGGAGCTGTGTATCGTTGAGCTTGATGACATCGTGAACGCCGTTGAGGTCGGTGTTCACGGTGGCACCGGTGAACGTGATGCGGAGGCCCTCGATGAGCAGGTCATTGGGGGCGGTGAGTTCCACCATGATTCCGTTGGCGGCCTTGGTCACGCCCTTTACGCTACCGGCAGCACCGGCGATGATGGTGTCGTTGACGATGGTTTCAACAGGGAGCACGCCCTCATAGGTGGTGATACCCTTGACCATATCGCCCGAGCCGTCACCAAAGATGATACCGAAGTCCTCAGCATCGAGAACGGCGCTGACTATCTTGTTGAGGATAAACGAGCGAACATAGGCGCGGCATTTGAGCATACGCTTCGACATGACGAAGTGAGTACCCAGACGGCGCACGGATGTTTCCTTTTCGGTGAGCTTGAACGAAGACTCAGGCAGTGTGCCGTTTTCCGACACATAGCGGGCGTTGCGGTTCAGTTCTTCGATCATCGGCCACGCAAGGGTGGTGAAGTTGGGGTCGCCCTGGAGTACGGTTGCGAGGTCGCGGATATGAAGCTGCTTGTCGGTGATGCGTGAAACGATGTGATCCTGCTGCTGGTCGGTGATGAGTACACTGCCGGAGTAGTTGTTGGTCATCGACACATCTTTCAGAGCGAATCCGCGTGCATCGTGGGCGGTGTTGGCGAGGAAGCTCTTGAACTTCTCGGACTCGAACATGGTTTCAAGGCTCTCGTCGAACTTGGCGAAGCGGTCCATGCCGATGCCTTTCTGCTTCATCTTTTCGATGTTCTGGGTAAGTTCCTTGACGGTTTCAAGCAACTCCTCGTTGCTCTTTACCACCTCGGCGAACTTCTCAGCGTCGAACGCTTTGAGAGATTCGTTCACGGTCTTCAGCTTCTCATCTACATCTTCGGTAGAGATAGCACCGTCAAGTGCCTTGTTGCACACGTTTACTACGATGTCGCACATCTTCTCAAGAAATGCGCGCTGCTCGCCATCGAACTTCTCGTAGTTGATGCCGAGGTCGGATTTGTTAACTTTCTTAATCATAATTATGAAAATGGTTGGTTAAAGATTGTCACTAAGTTTTGCCCAGAATGAGGGCTTCACGTTTTTGAGTTCGCCGTCGTTCTTGTCATCTTCCTTTGCGGTGGGCTCGGGCGCAGTGGACTCTTCAGTCTTGATGATGTTGTTGGCACGATAGACGCGAGAGTAGCAATGAGGACAGCGCACGAAAGCGGCAATGTCGGTGATGGACTTCTCGGTGATGAGGGAGCGGTCTCCTTTGAACTGGTCGAGCAATGCGAGTACCTCCTGACGGATTTCCGGGGTCAGTCGGTTTATCTCTTGCTCCACGATGTCATCGGTTATCCATCTCTGGTACATCGCGGCGGCTTCGATTACCTGCTGCGCGAATGTCATTTCGGGCTGCTGGTCGTAATCGAACTGATAGCCGCAGTGAGGGCAGCTTACGATTGTGCCGCCGTCAAGTGATTTGAGTAGCAGGTTCAGTTCCATATCGTATTGTTTAAGACGCTCGTCTGAATATCCGTGCTGTTTGAAGGCTCCACGGATTAAGTCAACTGCATCTCTCACCTGCTGGGCGGTGGCGCTTTTGAGGTTCACGAGGAATGTTTGAGGGTTGCTTCCCCACGATGTGAGCGTCGAGAACTCAAACATCTTCCACTGAAGCACTTTGCGTCGGTCCTCGCCATCGCGCTTCATGGCTCGCACTCCTATTGAATGTTCAAGGGTGCGCCCACACTCGGCAAACAGCTTGTAGTCCTCCAGAGTATCACGGCCAATCTGCTTCTTGAGGTTGAGTTGCGACACCATTACGAGGTTGCCGGACTTCTCGGCACCCTCCAAGGGGCATCCCAATAGCTGTGTTGTGTCGTGATTGAGGAAGTGGCGCATACGGCCGATGTCCTCTTTTAATGTCTGGTCAAATGAGCCGGACACTGAGATGTCGTGCTGACTGTCCTCAATGCCTATACCGTTCACGGCTACCGTGACGATACCCTTCTCATCAACGTCATTCGCTTTGGTCTGATAAATCAGGCTTTGTTTCGTCTCGTTCATGATTACTTTCTCCTGTTGAGGGTTGGTTGGTTAATATTGATTGGTTGTTAAGTATCTTGGCTACTACCGCTAATTCCTCATCGCTCATTTGGAATTTGAGCTTGCTGAACAACGGAATCTCTTCCTCATCAATTTGGCTCTCGTGAATCTGGGCGCGCCAGTCGTTGAGAGTTATGAGTCCGTCATTGAACTGCTGACGGCATCGGTCATTGGTGAGTTTCTTGACCTGCTCGGCCTCTTTGAGCCCCAACTGCAAGCAATCCACATCGCTGAAATTGCAATCGAGATAGAGTCCGTCTTTGTCAAGTCCGAGGAATGAAGTGAGGTCATTGCAGAACTTTTGCGCCATCGGAATAATCACACCGCAATAGGCGGTCTTCTCCGCATTGGCTTGGTTGTTGAATGTGCTGTGGTCTTTGCGAGGCACAAGCACGTCGGGAATGCCATACACTCCGGCAATAGTGATAGCGTCCTGCAAGGTTTCCTCAAAGGGTTGAAGTTCCGAGATTGAGAGGTTGGTGCGGACAAACGACAACGGTACATCGGTAACACCTATTGGCCGTTGTCCCTCGCCCAAGCCGTAGCTCTTGTCAAGGTAGTCCTCAATCTCTCTCTTTTCCTTTGGCTCCATCGCGGTACTGCCTGTCTCATCTCTCTTGAGCGATACCAGGAATCCGATACCGCCACGCTTGACATAGATTACATTTCGGGCTTCATAGACGGCTACGAGGTTGCTGATGGCTTTCATCACGGAGGCGAGTCGGCTCTTGCTCTTCAGATATCGGTTGCCGGTGTGCTGGAGATCCGCTATCAAATCGCGGTCGTGCCACATCTGGAACGTGGGCACTTTCAATGTGCCGGTCGTAGTGACCTGAATCTCGTAATGGTCAATCAAGTCATCTATGTCGCAGATGCCATAGATAGGTAACTCATACGAAGGGGGTACGGCTTTAACGCTTGTTGTGAGTATGGGCCAGTAGTGGTCACACCAACGATACTTAGCTTTGTCTTTCAACATATCGCTCATAGCGGCTCTCAAGAACGCATTGCCGGTTGCCAGCTTGTGAACGAAATGTGAATATATCAACTCCGACCACCCCATAAGACAATTCGGGTTAGCGAGTATCTTGTTCATTCGGCGGTTACACCATACTACGCTATCATCTTTCGTGCGCTTTATCTCAAAGTGAGCTTTGGCGATGCGAGAGGCAATGAAATCAATAGGAAAGAACACCTCCGGAACTGTCATAAACAAGCGTAGGAAGTTGGCATCGGCCACATAGGGCATAGCCAGCTCCCTCTCATAGATGACGCGGTTGGACGCACTCGTTACCGCCGACCCTTTGCCCGAGTTGGCCGACTTGATTGAGTCATCTACCGCAAATAATTTCTTTACGAGGTTCATGTTCGTTTCTGATTTGAGAGCAAAGTAAATCCATAAATCAAGCGGTTTCTCAAAATGCCAAATTCTTCAATTTTTGAAAAAGTGATTTTTGAGGGGTAAATTATTGATATATCGCCACTTGTTAGGATTAGCCATTTGAAAAGAATTTTACTGCAACTTTTATGAAGCCACTCAAAACAGCACTGGCCTCTTTGTTTTGGGAGTCTTTGTTGTAGTCCAGGAGAGATGTCATGAAGTCCGCATACTCTTCGCTGTCGGCCATTTTCGACTCGTTGAACTTGATTGAGGTCTTGACGAAATCGGAGGTGGCCGCTATGCGTCGGTCAATATCTCCATCCTCCGGCAGTACTTTGATTGTGTACTCAACCTCACTCCTCAACTCTCGCACGAATGGATAGTAAGGCCGCCCGGCTTCAAGATAGGTCGGAGAGCAGGAGATGGCGTTAAGTCGCTGCTTGATGTCCTCGGTTGATGAGGTCTCAAAGAAAGCCACATCAACAATGTGCCATTGCTCGCCGCACTTCTTGCCGTGGACCATAACGAACTTGTTAGCCACATTGGGCATACAATAGACAAGCTCGGCATTGTAGGCGTTGTCAGTACCGGGATTGTAGAACTGAATGAGGTTATCTTTGGCGTATAGGTTGCGCTTGCGCTTATTGGAGTATTCCACAAACTGCGTATTCAAGATGTCGCACACAATATAGCGTTTGGTGTCGGAGAGGTGGCCGTGTTCCTCATAGGTCTGCATCGTGATCTTGTTCTTGACCTTGGTTTTGAGAATAGCGCCGTTGGCATCTTTCTGCACCGACATATAATCCTCAATAGAGGTGGCGCAGTTCTCATCAATGAAGATTCTGATGTCTGGAAATTCAAACTCATAAATAGCGTTGATGAACTCACCCGACATAGGCACGGAGGGATTGCTCTTGCTGACATTATCCACAACCTCAAAACCCTCTTCGGTAAGAGTGGAGATTACTTTGTCCAGGAAGCTGCGCCCCTCGTCATCTATGGTGTTGCCGTTGCGTGTGGTGCAGTCTCCGTGGAGGTAGATTTTATCCTGATAGCCGATAGAGCGGAGATACTTGGCCACCAATACCGCTGACTTCTTTGCCGAGTTGTCCGGGCTTGTGGCGCATATCTCGTGGAACTGACGGAGCTGAATGCCGTTGGAGTAGTCAACCTGCCAAAAGGTGTAAGAGATGTAAGGGAGTCGGTTGTTATCGACGGAGATGTGAATGGGGAGCGATGGGTCAAACTCAATCGGCTTGCAGTGCTGGCCACGATTGAAAGCGTGGAAATATTCCGAGCCGGTACGGATAACGCCCCATTCGCCCAGAGCATACACGTTGTAATAGTCGGGGTCGTGGATTCGGTCATGCTCAAAGGTAGCGATTGCCTGATCATCGTAATAGCCATACGCTCCATCGGGCGAACCTACCACCCAAAAGTTATTGAGGTAGGTTGTCTGGAGTACGGCCATATCAGATGGGTGTTCAATGATTTCGCCGGTGCGCTTGTGCATCATCGTTTTTGGCGCGTTCATTCGGTAAGACTTCACCTCGGTAAGCTGTGAGGGAATCTTTACTCCGGCCAACTCTACCTCCATCGGAACATCGTGCCACTGCTCTTTGTCAAATACGTTCTTTTTTATCCAGTGCGTCTCTTTGATTGGATTGAACGCAAAAACGAGTTGCTGGCCTTTCATACCGCGCAGACGGAGCTTCATCTGCTTGTAGTCCTTTTCCTCATACTCATTCCATTCATCCATGAATACGCGCTTGATGCTCTCCAAGCCTTTAATCTTCTCGGAATCATCCAAACCCTTGAATTTGATTTCTGCTCCATTCTCCTTGCACTTAATTATCTTGATGCCGTCCTTGAACTGAAACAGATCAGCAATACCGAGGTGTTCGGCCGCCGCCTTGAATGATGCGTATATCGAGTCCTTGATACTGGCCCCGACCTTACGCATTACGAGTTGGTTCTTGCCCTCAAACAATGACATCAGCAAGAACACCTCGGCCACACTGTACGACTTGCCCGACGATGACCCGCCGAATAGTATAATCTGGCGGATTGTCGGGTCTTGGAACAGCTTCAGCAGGTGAAATCCAAGTGGATTGAGCTTCTTGAAATTGATGACCATCGTGTTTTTACAATTTGATAGGTTTTAGGGCGGTTTTACTTTCTCGGTTTTGTATTTACTCGGGGATTTTTCCTCGCTCAATGACGGATTGTTACTATAATGGGCGGTTTTTCTTACACCTCGCTATTGTTATTCATCATCAAAACCTATGCGGATCTCGCCGGACATACTCCCTCGGTTGTTGACATTGACCTCCTGGGCAGCATTGAGTCCGTTGATGGCTGCGTAGGTCTTTATTGCCTCAACCTTTCCGTGAAGTTCATAGGACACTCGGCCATTGTCGTTGGTCATTCTCTTCACAGCATTGCGGGCACGCTTGGAGAGTTGCTGAGGCGAGCGTGTTCTCATCTTGCCTGTCTTGGGGTCGGTGTAGTAGAGGTCATCGGTGGTGGTTTCCACGATGTCAAGGAGGGCGTTGTTGATAATGTCGCGGCCACGCTGGGCGCGGTCGGCGCGTGCTTGCTTGATTGCTTCTATCCTTGTGGCTATCTTGTGGTTTTGCAAGAGCCTTGACGCTTCTCGGTTTATGGTGGCCGATTGCATAGAGGAAGTGTCGTAACAAACGCGGTAGGCTTCGGAAGCGTTGCCTCCGTTATCTACGTATTCAATGCAGAATCTCTCTTGCTTTTCAGTGAGTCCGTCTGCTGTCTTTGTTGATCGTGCCATAGTCGTAAGGAGCTTTAATGTTTGATGTGCCATATCTGCGAGTGAGTTCAAGATGAAGTATTGCTTGTCTTGACAGTTCTTCGGTAAAATTGTTGATGAACTCTAACTCTTGAGCTGGGGAAATAAGCGAGATGATATTGGGGTTGGGTGGAACTTTTCTATTATCCTTTTGCTTTCTCCCGCTTTTGAAAAATTTTTGGAGAATGGCCGTAAAATAGCCGCAGCAGCGCCATAGGAGGCATTTGTGGCCCTTCCCCGCTCCCGATGTGGGGCTGATTGGTTTGTGATTGTCGCTTGTGGGTGCCATTTATCGGTTGTTTATGCTGATGAGGTTGATGATGAAATCTCGGTCAGCGAACAAATCGGCCGTAGCCGTCAATGTGCTGCCCGTAGTGATAATGTCATCGTAGATGATGAGCCGACGCTCCTTGATTGGTCGCAGGTGATGGAACTCCGGGGCGAGTCGGTTGCGGTTGATGCACTGCACCGCATCGGGATAGAACGGAATGCAGAGCTTGAGGGCGATGCGTTCACATACAGCCGTGGCGAAATGAAAACAGGAGTAATGCCGACGGCGAGGCGTGGTGATGATTGCCCAGTCTTCCGTATTGGCGATGAACGATGCCAGGAATGAAGCTGCCATCTCCGCAAAGAGTTCGGCAATGTCCTCCGACTGCTTGATTTCGCTGAATGGCGTGCCTTTCTTTGTGCGCCGGAACTGCGAGAAGTAATGGAGGGCGCCAAGCTGGTGAAGGACAGTGCGAGGTCGAAGGTCACACAAAGGGATATTCCCACCCCTCAGCCGAGGCCGTGAGGTGGGGATATCCCATTTGTCCATTCGTGTAATTTTACTTCTTGCCATCGTAGTAATCAATAGCGACTTTGAGAAGGCCATCATGAACGGTGGTGTAGTCCATTGGGACAATCGGAAGTCGAGTGTCAATAGATTGTTCCAGTCGGTCTTTCTCCCGAATTTCCGGAACGAAGTTGCAGATTGTGAGTATATCGCCGATTCCGCCGAAGTTGAGAGTCCGAGCCTCATGCAGTGCATTGTCAAGAGCAAAAGCATACTCCCGGACTGATGTTTCCTCGGGATTGGCGATGTTGATGAGTGGCAGATTGCACGCATAGGCATAGATTAAGCCCTCAACCACATCGTCAATGTAGGTGAAGTGGCGCACGTTCTTGCCCTCGTTGTATATGGTCACAAGGTCTTGATTCATCAGACACCAAAGAAGAGTACCTTGACGCGGATTGGGGCCATATACGTTGTGCAGACGGGCGCCGGTGGCCGAGGGCAGATAGATTTGGGCATATACCTCGGCGAAATGCTTTGTGATACCGTAGAGCGAGGTTGTGTTCGGTGGGTTTGCCGTGGAAGATGAGGCATACACCAGCTTCGGCTTGTTGGGATGCTTGGCGCAAGCGTCAACAACGGCCATGAACGCGTCGATGTTGTCTTTGCGGATCTGAATCAAATCCGTGTTAAAGACGGAAGTCTGGGCGGCGAGATGAAATACAATGTCGATGTCATCGGGCATATACTTGGCGATGTCGGCGGCTTCCTGGCCGTTCTTTCGGTCTACGCCTATGACCTCAACGCCGCGCTTTTGGAGGGCGAGCGAGAGCGCACGGCCGATAAATCCCTCGCTGCCTGTGATTATTACTTTCATTGGTTTGTTTAGTTCGTTAAAAATGAGTAATTTTGCAATGTTAGGCGCAGGCCTCGGTGTGGATGTGGGCAACCCCCGGGATAGAATACCGATAGTTCGGAGCCGAAGTGCGCACAGTCTGGCCGACCCACACGCTCCAGACTTTTTTAATCGTTGTGTTTATGTCTATGGACTCTTCCTGACGGCGACACAACGATTATTTGTTTGAATCGGGTGCGGTTATATTGCTCATATAACTTTATGCCTTGCTCAATATCGCTTTTTGTAAATCGCCTATGCTTGTCGTAGATTAAAGGCACATCTATCTTAGCGCCTTTGTGAACCTTCTTTGATGCGTGTTCAATGCACTTCATTACACCTTTTGGCCCTGAAGCCTTATCTGGCGTCCGTTGTTCATAAGCATAGGAAAACACTTCACCATCTGGCGTTGTCACAGAACCTGCTTCATCTTTGAGTTTTACAATGTAGCCTTTGTCGGCAAGTATCTTTGCCGCCTCAACCTCTTCGTCGGAGTGTTTTGCATTGCTTTTTTCTACAAGATAATATCCTCCGGCTTTATCGCTGAAATAACCTTCAGAGTAATCGCCTGTCATCATTTTTTCATTATAATCTCCGCGTCTGCCTTGATAATTCTTACTGCCAGGTGTGAGTGCTCGGCTCCCGCCATACGATTTAGCCATAATTGGCCTCCTCCTTGCGGCTGTTGCGCTGGTCCACTTGGTAAGGGTCAACGTAAATGAGTCCCCGTTGTCTGCAAAAAGATTTACACGCTTCTCCGCCGCCATAAACAATCATATTTAGCGTTTCCACTCCGGAAATCTCTTTTGCGATTTGCCATTCTGCTTCAAGATGACACAACTCTCCTTCGTGGCCGCGAGTAGCAAATGCGTTGTAGCCTTTCGGGACTCCGAGCTTATTCAACTCTCGGAACTTCGGCGCCACGTTGAGGTCAACCCATACACGGACTCCGCACTCCTGAAGCCATCGGGCAATCCAACGCTTTTTATATAGGAGTTGCAGGCCGTAGGCAATGGGCGTGGTCTGGAACAGCGAGAAGTTAGGCTCTACCGCCTCTTGGCACCCGCTCTGCACCAGTCGCTCCGGGCGTTGCCAAATGTTGGTGAACCGGTAGTCATCGACATAGAAGTGATATGTGGCGATTCCTCGCTTGGCGCGTGGTGTCACTCCCCATCCGGAGAACGGAAGGAGCAAGCCGTTGCGAGGTTGCAACTCCAACAATAAATTCGGGATCTCAAGCTCGTTGTCGCTTGGATATATTCGGTCTTCTGCCTGGGCCATATCTGATGATGTTTTCTGATGATGGCCGCAAATATATTGCTAAAAAACATAGAATATCCAAATCGGCAAATTCTTGAAATCCCGAATATTACTAAATTGTTGGATTCTTTGAGGTTGCTGATTCCGTGAATTGCGTCGGATTAGATGTACCAATCTTTATTCTCTTCCTTTCGCAGCACATACACCACGAATATTCCGAGCAGGATTATGAGGATGAGTGGCACCCATGCCGGGGCGGTAACCCACCACCAAGGCCAGACGATGACTTTGAGCAGCTTGAGCGTGATGAACGCCACAAGCAAGATAAGGGGGATTGCTCCCAAAAGATAATACTTCATGACTTCTTGTTTTTGATTGGTTTGATTTCGTTGACGTGATCGTAAATTGTTTTGTGGTAGATGTGGGCGCATTGGGATTCAAGGGCGCAACCTCTTGAATTGCTCCATCCGGCACAACGCAGGATAGCGTCACATTCAAGCAGCGCCTCAATATCTCGGCCCATATAGTAGGAGTATGGCTTGTCGGGTTCGGGGCAAACGTCAAAGGGCGTGATTACCTCATGCCCTTTGCGCTCTACCATTCGCTTGACTTCATTGGCCCGCGCCTTACATCGAGCGAGATTGAGGCCGGAGATGGGTAGTGAGATGTATATCTTCATAAGTCTGCAAACTCTTTTTCAAGTTTTTCGAGTTTAAGATTGAGCCTCATTTTTAGAGCCTGACTGACGTTCTTTGTCACTTCTGCTTTAAGGTCATCGGGAATAATACGATGGTCGCAACTCATTGTCCGGAAATCTCCATCCCAAGATTCAACAAGTCGTATTTCTTTCCTTACTTCCTCAATTTCGCTATGCAGGGTTATTGAGGATTTGAGTTTTTCCTCAGTCATGCAGCTTCCTCCTCTCGTTTTTTCATCCGCTGACTGATTCCGTCGACGGCGTAGAACACGTCGGAGTAGAAGCCGCGAATGGCCTTACGGTTGAACAATGCACCTCCTACCGCAAAGGGGATATACAGGACGTAGAGGATAACTACGACAACGGCACTGAAGATTGTGCTCATCAGTGCCGTTGTTACTTCTGCGATTACCTTACCAATATTGGCAAGACGCTCACGCTTTGTGGGTTTGTTTTTTGCTTCTTCCATTGTTAATAGGGATTTTGATATTTTTCAACTGTTTGTTTGTAATTGGGGCATTGGGAGTAATAAGGGCATTGGCCTGAAGATGCCTGTATGTGCGCTTCGTGCCACTGCTCCCACTCAGTTACTCCATCCTCGGTAAGATAGGTTATCAACCTCATGCAGTTAAAACCTCGCTCCTTTTGTGGCTTGCCGTTGATGCTGACAAGTCCATTGCTTTCGGGTGTTGCCATTGCTATACTGCTGATGCGAGAGATTCACAGAGGGCGCGGGCCATATTAACCTCTACTGCGTTACCTATGAATTTTTGTTTGTCCTCCTGATTGCCGAGTAAGACGTAGTTTTTGGGGAAGCCTTGAATTTGTAGCAGCTCTTCCACTTTGAACATACGTACTTTTATATCGACAATACTGTACATCGCCATAAATTCCTTAATCCTGACGGTCATAGGCGAATCCGTGTCATATATTTCAATGGCCACCTCGCCTGATTCAGTTGTTACCAGATAGGGAGGGCGCTTGTTCATACTCGCTATGAGGGTAAAACAAGGGTCATCAACCGAGCCGCCTTTGGAAGCGTACTGCGGATTCATAATGAAATGCTTCACGCTGACGAGGCTTTGCTTTGGCCGTGTGACTATGCACCCCGTAGGCTCATCCAACGACATGGCCGAGCTATTGCCATACTGCATACTGATGAACCTCTCGCAACTCACAATGGCGTGGTGGTCTCGGCAGGTGATTGTTCCGGCAGGCTCATCTATTGAGATATTCTTGCTATCGGGGTGGCCACTGAACTGTTTTGATAAGAATACTACTTTTGCGAGTCCGAGGCGGTTCTGGCAAGCAACAGTCGGGCACGGGGCGTCAAGATCCGGCGGAATATATTTGCCGGTCTTTTGGTTTATCGAGTTCCACTTTATGATGAAAGCGTCCTTACCGCCGGCGATAAACTTGACCAATCCAGCGTAGATGCGCAGTAGCGTTTTCTCCGACAAAGGGCGCCGGCGATTGAATATGGATTTGCCCTCATCCTCCAAGTCAAGAACCTCCTTTACTGCGTGCCATCTCTTTTTTGCTTTCTCGAACCCGCCCCTTGCGTGGGTGGGTTCGGGAAATATTATTGGCAGGCCACGTTTGGCGAAAATGCCAAAGAAACGCTTGCGCATCGTGTACGCTCCATAGTCGGCCGCATTGAGGATTCTATGCTCAAAGTTATAGCCACAAGCCTTGACGTTTTTGACCCAGCGAGTGTAAAGTCGGCCTTTATCCATACTGACAGGACGGCCGTTCTCATCCATATCTCCCCAGCTCATAAACTCGGCCACATTCTCAATCTGAATGAAGTCCGGCTCGATAGCGTGAATGTAGCGGAAAAGATGCTCGGCAAGCGTCCGGCTGTCTGCGTCGCGCGGCAAACCGCCTTTCGCCTTGCTGAAATTGGTACACTCAAGAGAAGCCCATAAAACAATCTTTGCCTCGGGGTAGAGTGTCCGCTGTTGGTCGAGGTGTTTTATAAGAGGGGTGAGGTTGAGTGTGCGGATGTCCTCTGTGAAATGTAGTGCGTCCGGGTGATTGGAGCGGTGGGAGGCGATTGCCTTTTCATCGTGATTGACGCAGACTATCACTTTCGCACACTGCTCACCTCCCAGACGGGCAGAATTAACGCCGGTGGATGTGCCGCCGGCGCCGCAAAAGAGGTCGATGTAAAGTAGCTTTATCATATCCGTAAGTCTTCTTCGGAGCAAGAACCGCGAGCCTCATTATACTCCCAATTCTCACGCTCGTTTCTGGAAATCATTGCGATTGTGTTGGCGAGGTGCTCATCTGTCATATCCTTAATGGGGATGACCTTGCCGTCTTTGGTGCGCCAAACGATTTGCCCTGCATTGCGCCGGCGGAGCCAACGCTCCAATTGCAGGTCGCTGATGTCAGCTAAATATGCTTTACTCATAATTCATCACATTTTTGAAGAGTGAACATATCAAGGACTGTCGAGATTGCGTCGGCTAAAGCCGCCTCGTATGACTTGTGCGTTTTGGGGTTCATATTGACATCTGTACGCTGACTCCATCGCCAAAAGTAGCCGATGCGGTCACCGGTTCTGCTGTTGAATCTCGGGCTGATAACAAGATCCACGCCGAGTTCTTCACGAAGCCATTTGGCGGCAGTGTGAATCGTAGGGCGAGAATGGAACAGCACTCCATCACCAGAACCCTTTCGATTGTCATTGAAGTTCTTCGGAGATTTACAAGATATGGCTTTAAGATTCCCCATAGAGAATGGTTCAAGCCTTATCTTCTGGCTAAAGGCGTTTGCGACTGGCCAATTAAACCCGGCCACTTTCAATGCGACCGACATATTGTAGTTGCATAATTCATTATTGTTCATTCCTTACCTCCTTTCCAATATTTATTGATTAAATATTTGCCGACCTTTTCTGCTATATCACAGATGTAGATTGCGAAACAAAGTCCGAATCCGAACTCTACTCCAATTCCAAAGACACTCATTGCTCACCTCCTTCCTCTTCTCGATTGAGGTAATCGTGATAGCAGTCCTCACAGAGCAGTTTGCCAGGGACTTTGCGCCACCCCGACTCTTCGGCTACTTGTTCGGCAATGAAGTCATCTTCAAATACTGCCTGATCTGAGTCGTTGAAAGAGAGTGATGTTCCACATTCATCACAAGTGACAACATATCCCGTTATCTCTTCAATCATTTCTCACCTCCTTTCGCTTTCATCTCGTAGTGCTCATAAAAGTTATCGTCGAGGTGGAGGATGAGGTTCTTTTCCGGATAATCAGAAAACTCATCCCAAACGGTTTCACGCTCAACGGTGGTCACGGGGTGAACATACTTGAGGTTGCCATTCTCGTCGTAGTTCTCATCGCTCTTGTCAAGGACGATGAAGATTGGCGTGTCATTGGAAACGCCTTTGAGTTTGTTGCGAAGCTGGCCGGCGGTCAGCGGCTCGTCATGTTTATAGGGTAGTTGCATTTTGATATGGTTTTACTAATTCGGGATTATCGTATGCGTTGCCTGTGATTTTGAGGCATTCGGGGACATCAAAAGCCGAAAATGGCATATATTCAAGAATGCCTTTTTTGAAGTCACTCCTGAGCGGATATTCGCAATCAAGGAGTTTGAGCATTAGGCCGCAGTCTACCCATTCCACAACACCATGTACTATGCAATCTTGGTCAGGCATTACACCACCATGAGCGCCAAGTCCTTCATATTTGAAGCAGCCCTCAATAATGTCACCCTCGTAGATTGCGTCTCCGTCCTCGTCGAGAATGCCTGTGGCCTGGCCGACTGAATTTGGCTCTACTTTAATCCAGTCTTTGTTGTGCTGGCCTGCTCTGATGTAGGTTTTGGGGCTTGACGGCTGGCGTAGTGCCTCAAAGATATGGAGGCTACCATATACCCACTCTTTTTGTTTTGCAGAGTAGCCTCGGAATTTAATTGGTCTCATACAATATCCAGCTCTTCCTTTATTTGAGTGATGATGTCCTCGGCATCCCAACAGTTGCACCGATAATCAGCGAGTTTCCTGATGACGCGTTCAAGTTCGGGGAGTGCTATAAACTCCGGGGTGTCATCAAATTGGTCCATCCAAACCTCATTGCCGTGGGAGTCGCATATTTCATCAATCTTCTCTGTCGGAATTTCAGATGCCAACTCGTAACCCATTGCGATGCCGTAATTGACCGCAATTCGTGTTTCTCTCTCAGTCATACAACGGCCATTGTGAATGATTAAGCCGCCCATGAGTTTATTTTTACAGTGGCTATGGAAGCCGTTGAGGTCTATATCCATATCAGTACCAGGATAGTGCAACGAAGTCGTTGCGGTGATCGCTATTGGCAATCCAATAAGCTATGATTTCAATGAACTTGTTGGCGCTCTGCTCTATACCGTTCTCATTGGCCCACACGTTATACTCTTCTCGGTGATTTGAAATCCATCCGATGAGGTTGCCGAGGTCGGACTTGGGAATTTCAAGAGTGCAGGCATATTCGCAGGCGTCCCGGCCATCCTCCCAAGAAATATCGGGGCAATGTTTTTGGAGAAATGAGTTGATTTCGTTGGACTTTCCGTCAAAGGGTGTGACTTTGAAGTCGTGTTCCACTTGATATGTAGTGGCTACGTGGAGGCTATATCCCATACTTATTCGGTTTTTGGGGTTTGACTTTTAAGTTCGTTAATTAGAGCATCAGCATATTTTACTGCGTCCTGTGCTTGTTCGGCGAAAGAACCCATATAAATTTGCTGACATGAGTTTGACAGGAATGCCGCCAGCATATCCTTCGCTATCTCATATCGGCGCTGCTCCCAATCAATGAGCGTCGGGGTTGCAGGTTTCTTCAACTCTCGGGCGATTGTCTGAATGGCCCGTGCCGTGTCTCGTTCCTCTATGGTCATGGCTTCTTGTATGGAAGGTTACACTCCTCGTTGGTGAGTTCAACGAGCATTCCGTTTGTGTGAGGTGAGTTTGTCACCATAGTGACGTCCTTGCATTTGCGGCCATCACGGAAGTACACGGATTTTTCCGGGTCCATTTTATGGAGTTCCTTGATAAGTTCCTTTACTGTCATTTTGATTTATATTTATTTGGTTTGACTTATGCTATATCTTTAAGTTCCTCGTCGATTGCTTTCCAGAGTTCATCAAGGTCATCTTCGCTGAACTCGGTTTCCTCGTCGGTGTCATCATCGTAATGAGTAGCGGTGATTTCCGTTACCTCTCCCCACGCTTTTCTCAAATCGCAGCTTGGAGGAGTCCAATAATCGCCACTGTCACAATCCCACTCTCCGCAACAGCGATATGTAATTTCTATCATCCACCCGTCTTCTTCGTAGGAGAAATAGTTGTCGGTGTAATCACAGCACATTCCCCATCCATCCTCATCTTGTTCGGGATAGCACTCTCCGATTTCGTGGTCAGTGCTTTTAATCTGCTCCACGATGGTGGAAATGAGTTTTTTGAGGTCTTCAAGAGTTTTCATATCTGTGGGTTTATTTGGTTTGACTTATATGTTATTTTGATAATGTAAAGATAGTCATTATTAGCGGATTACAGGCAGTAAATCAGCCACCATTTTAATCGCAATCCGCCGAAAATGACCACCTTAACATTTGTCAATAATTGTCATAACGACCAAAGGCAAATCACGGTACAAGCTCATCGAAGAGGCCGGGCTGACGTGGTGATAGAGCCGCATACTCATCTCGGAAGAACTCCTCTTTGGTGCGCCCATATTTCTTGCCCTTTCGGGTATGCACGTCATAGGTGTAAGGAGGAATATCTATCGGATAGCGGCGTACATCTTCAATCCACATATCCACCTCCACATCGTTGCGGTCATAGATGAGGTTTTGCAGATGATCCGCATCTCGGCTCTTGCGACACTCGCAAAGGAGAATGACGGCCTTGCTTACGAAGATGCGGCCCTTGGGGTCTTTCTTGCCCTTGTTCACTAACTCGTGGCCCTGCCAAAGAGCCTCAATCTCTTTTGTGATGATGCCGTAGCAGTCCTCAGCGCTGATGGTGAACAGACGCTTCCACACATAGTCAAGATAACCGCTTGACCACAGCTCCAGCGCGAAGAATCCGGCCACCTTTGCATCGGCTCGCCGGATTGCTTTCTGCATTGCGCTGCTGACCTCAAAGAAGTCATATCCTTGAATAGTTCTTATTATCATAACTCGTTGTTTAATTTCCTTGTTTTCAGTAAAGTTAACCATAAAAAGCGGATGACAGGCAACAGAATTGCCGCCATTTTACACCTTAACTTTTACTGACGTTTGAGTTAGAATTTGAACTTGCAAGAGATATTATACTCCACGAGCTGCTGGGTCTCGTCCTTGCCATTGCGAGTCTTGCCCTTCATATTGATGCTATCTCCGAAGTGCTTTTTGATGAACATGATTGACCGCTTCTCTTCCTCCTGATTGCGGATTGAAGCAAGGCCACCCTCGCTGATAAACGTGCCCTTCTGGGCGAAGTTGTAGCGTAGGTCGGTCAAGATCCGGCGCTCCTTGAACTTCATGTAGCACGAAATCCAGAAGTCCTCCTTCAGCTTCAGTTCCTCGTTCCACCACACGTTTTTATTGTAGCGGACTCCATAGGAACATCCCGTAATCATATTCGAGAGTGAGAGGTATGCTGTTTCATCATACATCACCGGCGATATTCGGGAGGTGAAGCCGAAGACATGAACATCAAGCAGGCAGGCCATCTCATAGAGATTGTGGATTATGGCCGTAATGGCGGCAGGGTCTTTAACAACCGTCAACTCGCCCTTCTCGGCCATTAGATTCTTGACTGCGTGAACATCGTCATCGAGCATGAATATTTCTCCGAAGTGCTTTGCCATCCAATTCCGTTTAGGAACAAGGCCGATGATGTCATCGGGATGGGTCACAATCTCGCACTCTGGGTTGAACTGTCGGTATAGGTCTGCCTGACTCTCAGCAACGCAGATTATCGGGTCGGTGAGCAGTTTCTTGGCGAACACTCTATCGTGTCGCTTATGACTTGGGATTACTGTCTTCAAGGGCATGGCGCACGTCTTTTATGTCGATTACATTACTCTTGCTCACTTTGCCAGTCTTGTAGGAACGCATACGCTGCATTCCTAAACGCTCCCGTAGCCAATTACTGTCAACTTCATTGGCCGAGGATATGATGAAAAGCTCGTGCTTCTCATCAAACTTGGGAATGAGAGGATAGACAGCGCTCTCGTCGGTGATCGCGTCGAACCTCTCCTTAAACTCATCGGTGGGTTTCTCGGGAGCAAATTCAACGCCCCAGTCCTGGAGCTCGTCTTTGTCCCACTCGTTAGCCATTACATCCATATCGTTCTCACCGAAGTTCACGTTGTCCTTCGTGGCGTATTCACGGAGTTTCTTTACGTCGGTGGACGGGTCGAGCACCTTGCATGGCAGCTCTTTGTAGCCAAGTTCCTTGCAGGCACGCAGGCGCAGGTTGCCGCATACGACCACATAGCGGCCCTCGGGATATGGGAACACTATCAGCTCCCTCAGTTCAAGCATCTCGGGCGATTCCGCGATGCTCTTTTTCATCGCTTCATAGCGATAATCCCGAAAGAACCGGGGATTCTTCGGAGTCCTTTGAGTTGCCCCTTGTTGAAGTCAAGGAGCGAGATTGGGATTGTTTGTATCATCGGTGTTTATTACTTCATCTAAATTTTACATCATCATTAAACAGTCTCTGACCAAACCTACTTAGGGCCTTTGACGTATGGCCATTGCCCCTCGGGATAGTCGGGATACCGCTGGCGGTAGTCGGCAACATCCCTTAGCAACTGTTCAATATTGGTACAGTTGATTTTCTCCAGGTAGGCAATGAGCCAATGTATTGTCTCGGCTGTTGCAATTTCGGCACTTGACCACGCATCAAGCGAGAAGTCCTTTGGGATTAGGAGTTCGGGCGCTTTCCTGACTTCAAACGCGAAATTGAGATGAATTAAGGCTTGGAGCATAAAAGCGCGTGGCGAAGAGTCGGGACTGACGCGGCCGCTGGCAATTGCATTGGCTATTACCTCCTTGGCAAGTTTGTTGTTTATGACTATCATGCGTTGGTGGAGGTGTTGTGGTAATGACTGATTACAGCCCACAACGGAGTGAATGGTTTGACTTGATTCATTGTGCATAGGGAGGCGGTTTGTTAGTGTGCATGGCGTTAAGCATTAGAAATCAAACAGGGTCTTTTGCTGGGCAGATGCCTCAATCTTTTTGATGTTCTTGACGGCTACATCAAAGTAGCTGTCCTTTAACTCACAGCCGATGCCTCGGCGATTATTTTTGACTGCCTCGTAGATTTCCGAGCCGATGCCGAGAAACGGAGTAAAGACAACTTCGCCCTCATTGCTCCAGAGGTTGACAAGGCGATTTATTACCTCAAGCTGAAGCGGGCAGATATGTTTCTCATCTCCCATCGCAGTCCCCTCGGAGGCTGTTAGCACGTCAGTGCGCTTGATGTCCATCCACACCGGAGAGGCCCACCTCTGCCACGTTTCAAGAGGGAAGTTCTCTTTGTTGAGGTTCTGAATCGGCTCCCAGTCGGCCTCATCGCCCTCCCATTTTTTGAATATGGTGATGTACTCGGCCATTCCGATGCCGGTCTTGGAGCTGTCGGAAGTCACTTGCTTGTAGAGCAGTCTCTGTGTCTTGGTACGCTGCATCTCCAAAACTGGGTCGCACCAGATAGTGACCTTTGAGTGTAGTTTGAAACCTTCGGCCAAGACGTGGCGCGTGTGTTCGCCGGTGAAGTCGTACATACCCGTGTAGCCGGCGGAGTTCTTATACACGCCAAGGTCTTTGGTGTGGCAGCACATAAGGCGCCCGGGCTTTAATATGCGGTACAGTTCATGAAGGAGGAACGAATACTGGGCGAAGAACTCCTCGTGGCTCTCGTTGTTGCCCATGTCGTGAATGTAGTTGGAGTAGGTGAACAGCGACGAGAATGGAGGCGAGAAGATGATGAGGTCGACGGAGTTGTCCGGGATTCTCTTTATCTCGATTGTCGTATCTCCTTTCATAAGGAATACAAAGTCATCTTTGTACTCCCGATATTCGTATTCATTGAGGAGTCCGTATGTCTTCTCATTCACGTTCTGGTTAATCTCGTGAAGCATCTCCTCAAAATTCTTTTGTTTGCGTTCAATCGTGGCTCTTGCGTTTGCCATTGAGTCAGTAATTATGAGGTGAATGTTGACCGCTCCCTTACGCCCGAAGCGGTATGAGCGTCGCACTTGCTGATAGAAGTCCTCAAACGAAAAGTCCGGGGCTGCAAAAATTTGAGTGCCGCAGTTTTGGAAGTTCATGCCGTAACCGCATATCTTTGCTTTTGAAATGAGGATTTTGAACTTGCCGGCGGCGAAGTCAAGCAACCGCTCTTCCTTTACGGTGTCCTTATCATTGCCCCTGACCTCTACGGCCTCGGGAAGCAGCTTGCGGAGAATATCACCTTCTGCATTCTGCTTTATCCAGATAAGGACTTGGCCGTCGGCCTCACGAGCGAGTTTTGCAGCCATCTCCAGTCGCTCCTTCATTGTCTTGCGAAGCTCGGCATTGAAGTTGGTGGCATTGACTATGCCCTGAGCGAATATGCAACCATCTTCGGGGGCTGACTCGATAGTGTGCTCAATATAGTTAAGCGGAGGCAATATGAACTTCTTGCCGGTCTCTACAAAGCCTATGTCGGCAGGGTTCTCAAACATAATGGCCCACGATGCTATCCAGCCGTAGAAGTCAGATTTGGCATGGCCTTTGAGTCGATAGTTGTTCATACCCTCCTCACGCACGAACCACCGCGAGCGCATATCCTGAGCGTCCAGGACATCAAGGAACTCGGAATGGTTGCCAATCTCGTTGAGGTCATTGGGTGAGGGTGTGGCAGAGCAGCAGAGTTTGTAAGGAATGAACTCAAAAACCTCAATAAGCAGCCTCTTGTAATGGCCGGTGTAATTTTTGAGTATTGAGGATTCATCAAGCACCACGCCTATAAATTCCTCTCTGTTGATATTTTCAATCTGTTCGTAATTGGTAATGACGAGTTTGTCATCGGGCGTGCGGTCGCGGTGTAGGACAATGTGGTAGCCGAAGCGGGCACCCTCGGAGATGGTCTGCTTGCTGACTGAGAGTGGAGCGAGTATGAGAACTGGCTTGTCTTCATGCTCGGCCACTCGCTTTGCCCATTCGAGCTGCATCAGAGTTTTGCCATTGCCACATCCGGCGAATATTGCCCCCTTGCCCATCTTGAGCATCTTGCGGACGCAATATTGCTGAAAGTCGAACAGCGCGGGATTAAGATCCGGAGCATCAAACCCCGACTCGATACGCCGTACTTTCTTCCTTTCAAGTATATCTTGATAGTTCATTTGACGATGTAAAAAGACGGCACCAATATCCGAGGTGGGAACTGGTGCCGTAGGTGGTTTGATGATTTATTATTTCTTTTTCTTAGGGTCTTGCAGTTGCTCGCAGATAGCCACTCTCTTGCCCGCTCTTACCAGCTTGGGCAGGTAGGTGTCGAGTGCGTGGTGAGGGAATCCGGCAAGCTGATGCTCTTTGCCCTTGGTGCGTTTGGTAGTAAGAGTGATACCGAGGACTGTTGCGGCTGTGGCCGCGTCATGTTCAAAAAGCTCGTAGAAGTCACCGACACGGAAAAGGAGAATTGAGTCAGGGTGCTTCTTCTTCATTTCTTCGTACTGCTCGATAAGCGATTTGTCCGAGGTGGTTTCGTGGATTACCGGCTCGACTTGGTCGGTTTTCTTCTCGGACTTGATTTTTTTGCCCCACACATCGTAGCCAAGCTCTTCAAGCCGTTCTTTGAGTTTAGCGTTCTTTTTATCGGAGGCGTGGATTATTTTCATATCCGACTCCTGAACTTCATCTGGTTTCCAGAGTCTCATAACTTCGGAACAGATGTGAGCGGCAAGTGAGCCGGGATACCAACCCTCGCTCATCTTTACTCGCAGGAATTCACGATACCACAAGTCGCGGTCATCAGCGTTGCCCTTGGCGATGTCGTAGAGTTGTTGGACTGTGGGACGCATACCCGAGGACTGGCAGATTTTGTAATACTTGGAGAAGAACTCTGCCGGGAGTTGACTTAGGATAAGTGCGTCAAATCCTATCTGCTCTTCGTCTTTGAGTGGGCCGCGGCGGCGCGTCGTTCCCATCTCTTTTGCCATGTCTGCGTGATTCTTTCCGACTTTCTCGTTGCAAATTTCAAGGTTGCGTTTGTACTGACCAACGAGTTTCACGGCCTCCGGTGGCGCAACCTCGCCGGGAGTGGAGGGAGCGTCCTTTGAGATAGGCTTGATGTAGTAGTGAGCCACTTTGGGAGAGGGCAACTCGCCGTTGCTGAATATGTCAATGCAACGGTAGCACTCGCCGTTTTTGAGCATCTCGGGGATGCGGTCATCAGTGGCAGGATAATAGACGCGGCTACGGAAAACCTCGTCCGGCTTTACTACCTCAAAGCCTCTCTCTCTGATGTCAGCAATGACTTCATCGTGGATTCTCTGTGCGTCGGTGTTCCAACAGCTTGCCGTGTCAATGAGAACCGTTTTGCCATACTCAAGCACATCTCCTTTTTTGACGAGGTCTTCTGCAATCTCGCCAATGAAATGCAGAATGTAGGCTCGGTGCTTGGCCTCGAATTTAGGTCGGCAGGTACATTTGCCATCATCAGTGGCCTTCATCTCCCAGAACAGGCAGTTGGCGTTGGTTGTGTTGAGAGGGCACTCACTGCATTTGGTGTCACAGCCTCCCTCAAAATCCTCGTCGGCTTGGTTGTCGCTCTGATGCCAGGATGAACGGTTGAGCATCATGAACTCGGACGAGGTGAAGCGGTTTGCAACATCCTTACCTATTTTCTCATAGTTGCCGTAGGCACTGAGGAATTTGCGTTGCGAGGCTTCCTCAAACTTGCAGATTACCATGCCGGCGGCAATGGCCATAGAGCCGTCTCTCACTTTGAGAAGCAGTTCCGGAATGAGGTTGTTGAGTTTGACACGATCCTGAACGAATCTTACCGACTTGCCGAAGCGAAGCGCAACCTCTTCGGCGGTGTTGCCTTTTTCAAGAAGCTGCCCGAAAGCGTAGGCTTCCTCAATGGGGTCAACATCTTTGCGCTGGAGGTTCTCGGTAATCATCGCATCGAAAGCCTCGTCATCAGTCATCTCTCGCACGATTGCGGCGATTGTGGCCCACTGCTCCGGGTTCTCTTTGTTGAGGGCAGATAAGGCGCGATAGCGACGCTCACCACATACGATTTCGTAGCCGTCTGGGATTGCCACTGCGTCACCGCTGCCCGGCTCAGTGCCTTCAATGATGCGTGGTCTGACGGTGATGGGCTGAATTAGTCCTTGCTGACGGATATTGTCGGCAAGCTCTTGAAGCTCATCCTCGTCGAATGTCTTGCGAGGGTTCATCGGTGATGGGTGTACCTCGCCAATAGGAATGTTTTGAACTTCCATAGAGTTTATTTTAATGGTTTGACTTGTAGTTTGTTATACTGTAAAGTTAGTCATTATTTACGAGATATGAAAGAATAAACTCCACCATTTTTACACCATTTTTCGTTGATGATTGAAAGGAAACCGCGCTTGGCTGTCTCTTTCAGCATCGCCATATCCTTTGAGTCAATCTCGCAGGGTGTCAGTCCGTTGATGGTGGTGTAATGGGGCATTCCGAAATAACGGCGTATCTGCTCAATGGCCTCGGCATCTCTTGTGTGCCAACTGACCCATAGCTGATGTTTACCATTCGTTGTATCCATGATTTTTCCTTTCATAGCCTAAGTTGAAAAGCCACCATATTTCGGCAAACTCATCCAACGTGAAATCTTTTGACCGAAAGTTGATGGCATAGAAACGGCACATCCTCTCACGTGCCTTATACCGCTGGAGATACTTGATGTACTCCGGGTCGTTTCTCCGGCGCTCTTCCTCATCTTGCTTAGCAAACCTCGCAAGAATAGTGTTGCGGTCTTTGATGAACTCACGAAGAGCGCAGGTAATAACCATCGGGTCAACTGCCCCATAGAATTTCCCATATTCGCCAGACTTGAAGCGCCGGAAAAAATCCATCAGCTCAGTCAGCTTCAGATATCCGTATTCATTGCAAATTATTTGGGCGAGTTCATCTATTTGCTCAATGGAGAGTTTGGTTTTGCAACCGGCGAATTCAGCAAGATTCCACAACTGAATTGCTGTCCAGGACTTGGCGGTGCCATAGGCGAACGTCTTGCTCACAAGCCCCAACGTAGGTGCTTTGCCAAGATAGGCCCGGCGCTGATCCAGAGTGTAGTCAATCTGCTTAGTTGGATTGAATACGCTGAGTAAGTTGTCGGGGGACTTAAATTGGCACATCAGTTCCCGTGCCGCCGGGGTGATTTGCGTTATTGCCGATGTTGTGGGCGACATAACTTGCAATATCGAATTGCCGTTGTTGCCGTTCATCGGCGGCAGTATCTGGTCGAGTTGTAGGGGGTGTGACATGATGCGATTTTTTGCGTTGTTCTTTTTCCAGGATCCACCGATTGGCGCGGCTGTCCCAGCGTTTTATTTTTCGGCCGGAGGCATCTACCCAGTCAGTTGCATCAAAGTTGTTGAAGAATATCTCTGCCTCGGCTTCCCAATCATCAATTCGGGTGTCTGCACTTTGGGAGAGGAAATAAGCCTTGACTTCTTCAAGCGTTGGGGCCGGTGGTGATTCTTGCAGAGTGCGTGATTTTGTTTTTTTCTTTTTCGGTTCATCTAACCCCAAATCCAACACACCCTCCCCCGGCTTGTCCGGGGATATAGGGGATTTATTCTTAGGTCTTATAGTCTTTATATCTTTATTAATACTAACATTTCTACTAACAGTACTACTAACACTTCTACTAACATCTCTACTAACACTTCTGCTAACATCTCTACTTAACGTAGTAAAGTAGTAAGAGGGTGGCTTGCGTCTGTCTTTTGCCGATTTGTACTCTATCACACCATAAGCAGCCAAACGATCGCGGCACCGTATCAATGTCACATCCGATATATTCAAGCCTAAAGTCAAAACCCTATTGGGACACACAAACGGCTCCGGCCATCCCTGACGGTTCGCTTCCTTCAACAGATAGAAGTACAGCGCCACATCATGCGGGCTGAAGGACACGTTCTCGTGTATCTTCCAAAAAGAATTTATTAGGTCAATATATGTCATCGGTATAGTGGATATTGATTTAATACCTTGTTGATGTATGGTTGCGGATCGGTGCTTAAATAAGTGCAAACCGCTTTGACAAACTCAATGATGCCGTGGCAGACTACATAAACGCTGCCGTGGCTCTCAACGAGAACCTGCCACTCTTGCTGATGTGCCGACTGCTTGCCGGCGCTGCTCCCTTTGTGCTTTGGGACTTTCATCTCTATGCAGAGCGAAGCCTTGCCACCGCAGGGGAACAAGAGTATGAGGTCGGCAACACCTTTGACCTGACCCTCATAAACCATCATTGCGCCAGCCTTGGCTCCTCGCCAACCACCATTAGGAACGGCAAACAAAAGATTGCCGACCTCGGGGAAGGTCTGCCGGAACCAACTGACGCAAATATGCTGAATCTTGCTCTCTGAGTAGCCACGTTCTACTTCAAGTATTTCCTTCTCGGTCATTATCGTTATACTTATTGGTTTTACGGTCACATTCATTCAAGAGCTGCACTATACGCTTGCACTCTGGCCTGCAATCCTCACTGAAACTGGCAATGGAACTCCAATCAGGGCCAAACAGGCCAATCTCATATTTGAGCAGATATACAGTGCCGTGGCGCACAAGCATCTTGAAATTCTTTCTCATATCCGGTCTTTGAAAAGATTCATGCAGATGTTAACCGCATCCTCTTCAATTTGGGTGGTGGTGCCTGTTACTTCATTGGCAATGTTCTTTTTGGTTTGGATGACTTGATACATATAGTTGTCAATGGTCTTATCGCCGAGGAAGTAATAGCAATTCACTGCGTTCTTTTGTCCGTTGCGATGCGCTCGGTCTTCTGCCTGCTCGCAGTCGCTGTAAGTCCAGGGGAACTCAATGAAGCCGACTCGGGAGGATGCCGTGAGGGTCAATCCCGTACCGCCTGACTTGTAGTTGAGGATTATGAGCTTGCAGTCGGGGTCATTCTGGAAGCGGTCAACGGCGTTCTGCTTTTGAGCCACATTGTCAGATCCGGTAACTGTTACAGCGTCGGGGAACTCTTTTTTGAGAGCGTCCACAACCTCCTTCAAGTAGGCGAACATAATCAGCTTTTCACCGCCGTCGATAACATCGTGAATGAAGTCAGAAACGGCTTTGATTTTACCTCTTGCCGAGATTGCTTTCAACTGGCCCAACCTTACCATTACCTCACCTCGCATTGTCCGGGCTATCTTATCATCATCCGCGTTCTTGTACTGACGCATATATTTGATGATGTCCTTCTCCGCCGCGTTGTACTCTTCGCGGTTGGTAATGTCGCAAGTGATGTACTGGCGCATCTTGTCGGGCAACTGAGTGAGGACTTTTTGCTTCTCCCTACGGAAAAAGCCGGTCATCCACAACATATAGTTGAGCCGACGGAGATTTGAAGATTGCTTGGGCCCGTCGCAGAATTGGGTGGTGAAACGCTTGTATCCGCCGAAGTCCTCCAATCGGCCGAGTATCTTGAGCTGCTGAATAAGGTCGGTGTTGTTGTTGACAACAGGAGTGCCGGTCAACGCAAATATCCATTGCTTGCCTCGGCAGATTCCCTCAACAAATTTGCTTTGCTGGGTCTTTGTCGATTTGCATTTGTGGCTCTCGTCTATAATTACTGACTTGAACAACCTAATGCGTTCATCAAATTTTATGGAGGCAAGAGTGAAGCGAGATGACTGCTTAACCTCGGTAACGAAGAATTTGCGCAGGCTCTCATAGTTCACAATGAACACGTTTGAGATTGATTCGCCGGCGCCGTTCTTTAATTCTATGAAGCGGTGCCAGTCGTAGCGGTTGCGGTCATCAAGAATTATTGCATCAAGTCCGGCAAACTTCTTGAACTCTCGCTGCCAATTTATCTTCAACGATGCGGGGCATATTACCAGAGTAGGGAAAGACTCTCCGTAGCGTTGGGCCTCCCGATGAGCCTTGACCACGGCGCAGATGGCCTGAAGCGTCTTGCCAAGTCCGGGCTGATCTCCAAAGATGCAACGCTTATGGTCCAATGCGTATCTCACGCCCTCCAACTGATATTGGTATGGGGTTAGGAGCATATAGTGTTCGCCATCAAACGGCTTCATCGGCGGTATGTCATAAACAACATCGTGCGCCTCGGTAGCTACTTTGACGCACGATGCTATTTTGCTATTGACGGCCCACTGAGCAAATGCGAAGACAAACCACCGGGCATCCTTGCTTGGGTCAAGTGACTGTTTTTTGCCTACTATCCAAACCCTATCTTCTCTATCCCATCTCGGTTCGCCGGGAATATATCGGCCGATTCTCTTGATCTGCTCGATAAGTCGCTGGTCAAACTCGAATGATAGCCGGAAAGCCGAGGGCGTTTCAGTGACATAAACAGGCTTCATCGCTTATGCAACGTGTTCGACCTCCTCGGGCAGTGGAACATCTTCAGTTGGTGTGGCCTCTGCAAATGGGTCTTCGGGGTTGTCGAAGTTGAGTTCATTCTGCTTTACCTGCCATTTGCGCTCGGTGATATACTGCATCACCTCATATATACATACTTGGAGAGCGGTATCAAGATCCTCGCAACGCTCGTATGATTCGGTGTCGGCGGTGAGTGCCGTTGCCGGGGCGCAGAGGTTAAGAACTTTTGAAGTACGGAGTGTGCGCTTGCCGATGAGTGTTACCATTGGGTTAACATCATCATCAGTGACAGAGAACCCCGTCACTTCAAGGTAACGAAGTCGTTCAACGGTATCTGCTTCATCGAGATTGTCCCAGTCGATGAGGTCGGCCTCTTTCTGCTCTGTGAGGTCAGCGAGGAAAGGAATGAGTCCGGCAAATGCCGTTTTGAGGTCGGGGTGGCAGATATTTTTGCCTTTGAGGGTTACATCATTGCCGTCCTGGTCATAGAACGACGCCTCAACTGTGCCACCTTTGGCAAGTTTGGCCTTGCGGATTTTAATGTCTGACATAATGAGTTTGTATTATCGGGTTTGGTACTCGTCAACGAAGTCAGCAAAAAAGCGGTCAGCCGGTAGAGGAAGATTCATACCCCATTCCGTTGCCGCATCTGCCTGAACCTTATTGAGAAAGTTTGTCATTTGGATAGTATTGAGAGAAGAACTGCGTCCGGGCACCCATACGAGATTGTTTCCAATCATCACTTGACGAGATAGAAACTTGGCAACGTAGTAGTCGTGCCAATCCTCTTTCGGTTGCCCGGTCTGCTCTTCCATGCACTTGAACCACATCCACATCAACGAGTTCTGCGATATGGTGCGAGGCTTGGACTTACGGACAATTTTTAATGTATAGACCCCATTAGACAAGCGTGAGCATAGATAGTCAAAGGACTTCTCTATGCTCACGTTGCCATCTTTTTTCACGAGTTCAACTTCCATCTTTTACTGTCGGGGGAATGGGAGATTGTCAGCGGTAGGATAACCTTGGCCGCTTGGCGGTTGCTGATATGGTTGTTGGGGCTGTGCTCCGTAGTGAGGTCCGTAGTTGGGCATCTGCGGCTGCGCCTGTTGTGGTTGAGGGGGCGCAGAGGGCATCGGAGCAGGAGCTGGCATAGGCGCTGCTTGATAAGGTTGTGACTGCGGTTGTTCTTGGAGAGATTCTACTTTCCAGACTGTGCACTCAGTGTAGAAGCGACCGTTGTACTCTCTTGACGATGCGTCAAAGGAGAATTTGAGTTTTTGACCGGGGCGAAGATATGCGCCATAGGTTTCCACGTTCTTATTCATCAGCGTAAGCGCAAGGTCTTTGGGGTACTGATCGCCGTAGGTGATGAGGATTGTTTGAGTGGTGTAGGCGTTGCCTTTGCTGGAGGTGCCTGATTGTGGTTGGTACACCTCTTTAATAGTTCCTATGATTTCCATTAGTCTCGGAGTTTGATTGTGAAGCCACCCTTGCGAGTGGTTTGTTTAAGGTATTGTTTGTAGAGGTCGGGGTGCTCCTTCTTGAAGCGCGTTGTGTCAAAGGTCTCACTTACGCTGTCATTCGCGATGGTTGCTTTGAACATACCGCTATCCCACGACTTGACGGCATTGGACTCCATCGCTTGGCGGAGTCTGGCTTTCATCTCGTCAAGGATTATCTTTGCTTCTTCGGCTTGCCGCGTGGTTTGGTAAATAAACTGCACCAACTCTTGTGGAATGAGCTGCACTTTCGGAGCAGGAACGAGTGCCGTTTCTCCAAGGAGGATTTTTGACACTTCGCTGCCATCGTAGATAAAGCCGTTATCGGTATGTATCCATGGCACGGAGAGGAGCAGCTCAACAAGATTGTCGGGCTTGCGCTCTATAATCCAAAATGCGCCGTCAGAGTGCCGTAGCCAATTACAAGCAAGACCCTCGACTTTGATTTCGGGATTTTGGCGCTCAAAGAGGTAGGCATAGACCGACAACTGCCACGATAGATACTCCTGAAGGGCGGCCTCGCCACCGGGGTAGTAGTTGAGGTTGTTGGTCTTGGTGTCAATCAGCCAAATGCCTTGTGTGTCTACTTTCATCCAAACATTGTCAATGTTGGAGGCGTAGCGCACTTCATCGCTGACTGTGTACTCATTTGCGACGGGCTCAAACCCTTGGCGATGCTTGATGTAGGTTTCAAGCTCATCTTCCACATTCCAGAACTCATCGCCCGGGCCGTTTTGGAAGCGTTCACTTTTGGGGTGTGCTGTAACTTTGATGCCGAGGTTGTCGTATTCTTCAATGGCGTGGTGTACGGCAGTGCCGTATTCGCCAGCGCGAGGGATGGCCACGTTCTTGACAAACTCGCTGGCCTCGGGATATATTCCGAGTTGGAGGACTTGATGAATGAGCGACGTGATGCCGCTCATTCTCTTATCCCCAAGTCGGTAGCCGTGCGGATTCTCGCTGAAAACCACCGGCGATTGGGTAAGTGCTATTTTCATTGTTCGGGGAGTGTGTGGAGTGCGGTTGCTACTGCTTTATAGAACTCGCTTGATTTTGTGCAGAGTGCAGGACAAGTCTTGCTCAACTCGTTCCAGAGGGCTGTTGCCTCGGGCTTGGTTTTGCATTGGTTGAGTCTGGCAAGAGCCTCTTGGAGTTGGGCACCGGTGTAAGCGGCTGCGGCGGTTGAGGTGTTGGATTGACCTTTGAAAGTGGCCTCATTTCCGCAGGCGGCATTGGCATCATCATCAGCGTCGGCAACAATGCCGAGGATGGCGCAGTAGGAATAACGCTTGATGTAGGTGATTGCCGAGCCGAGTGCCTGATAGTCCACACTATTGCCAGGGAGTGAGATTGGCAACTCTGATTTAATCCACTGGCCGCTCTTGTGAGTGAGCAGAGTGATGAGGGTCCAGTTGCAGATTATTTGCGACACCGCAAGGCCATTCTCTTTGAGAGCAGGTGCTGCGGCTTCCGCGCAAGCGGAGAGGTCTGCATATTTGAACTTGTACTTGCCGCCGGTCTTTGTCTTGACCTCGACTTCCTTGTTGAGTTTAGGCTGCTTGATTGAGCCTTGGAGAGCAGAGAGAGCGGCGGCAATGTCTTTGATTTCCGCGCTCATAAAGGTCTGCGCCGTTGGGATTGTAATGTTACTTTCTTCCATAATAGGAGTAAATTTGGTTTGACTTATAGTTGATTAACTACTGTAAAGTTAGTGCAGATGAGCGAGTTACACAAATTTTTGAACCGCCATTTTTATGCCTTAACGTTTACTGACATTTGCGGCTGCTCTATCCAATGCCTCCCGGAACTTGTCAATGTTCTCGGGATAGAGATATATGCAGTTGCGCTGCTTGGTGCGAGTGTTCATTTCGGTAATGGTGATGTAATCTTCACCATTGGCGGACTCTCGCACGTCGAAGTAGTACAGGCGAGATCCTGCACTGACTGTCTCTTGGTGTTTTGCCATTTTGATGATGTGTTATTGATGATGTAGTAACTCCGGCGAGATTCGAACTCGCACCTCCTCGTCAGGCAATGCTTCCGTTACACTATCGGAGCCCGTCAGTCTTTCCTGGCAGTCATTACAAGATTGCGCACTCTTGCAAGCTGTGGAACAGGCAGGATTCAAACCTGCAATAGAGGGATCGCGCGTATTCCCTTGCGGTTGTCAATATTCGCCACTGCTCCAAATGTGCCGGTCTTTCCCGGCTGTCAAGTTTTGAACCACGCTGCCGACCCTCACGGGCTCTCTTAACGCTGCGCTATGGTTTGCATAAATAATGACATCTTCGCGATGCCGTGGCGCCGGGGGCGAGGGTCGAACTCGCTATCACCGCTATTGCCAGTCTCAGACCGACAACTCCCCGGCAATAGGGTTAATCCCACTCCTCATCCCATTCCTTAATCTTCTCGTCCATGTACTTGTTGTACTCGATGACGAAATTGGGGGCGATTCGGTTGCCATACTTATAGAGTAGGCAAGCATAGGCAATGCCTATTAAATTCGGCAATGCCGATGGGCCGTCATTGAAGATGAGTATGCAGGGGATGCAGGCTAAAAAGATGACGATATTAGCCGCAATTTTCTTTGATAGGGTCATAATGATGTGTGGTGTTATGTTTATTTTCGATTGCGTGTGGGGCGTGTGTTCCGGCAATGTTTGAGAACCTGAGCTGCATTGCAGAACCACTTGCCGTTTTGGCTCTTGGTGGTTTTCTCACATTCTATGGAGCCATCTGCGATAAGGGCGAGAAGTTTAGACTCGCCACCTACGATTGTTGCGGCCATCTCCTTACCGAAAGTGAATCTCGACATCGTGGCCATGATATTCTCCAGCAATATCTCTTTGGGGTTGACGCTTGTAATATGTCCGCTCATAAGTTATGAAATTCGGGTTATTACTGATTGCTTATTGGGAATGTCAGCATTTACCGACCAACGGCAACCCTCGGCACGTTCAACGAGCAGGTTGTTTGTTGCGGTGTTCCTGACTGAGTTATGCTTTGTAATAGGGAATCGGAGAATATCCCCGACTGCCATACCTCTAATGAGTGCGGTCATTTCACCGCGCTTCAGTTCGTTGTCTATTATTTTCTCCATATCGTATTGGGGGTTGGTTTGGGAATGGTAGCCGGACTCGAACCGGCGCCCTTCGGGTTATTCACCCGACGCTCTGGCCATCTGAGCTATACCATTCTTTGCTATATGATTATTCTGGCAGGTGCCAAATTAGAATCAAAGTTGTTACTCGGTCCATTTGCCACGAGTGGACACGCCTCATCTCGCTCTCCGTCATTTTCGGCATAAGCACGGAGAGTTAATTCTTACCGCGAGCACGGCCTTCCGTGTCGCTCATCGTTGCATCGGCATCATCCGCTTGGCCTGATCGCTATGCAACGGAATTCCCAGTACGTCAAGGTTCTCTTCTTTGGTAGTTGGGAGTGCAAGAGTCGAACTTGCTTGCAGGCTGTTCATCGGCCGATTTATTCACCTGCACCCGGGTCAGACCGGGCCACACTCACCGCGTGTGATACTCCCTAAAATGTCGGGCCTCTCTTGGCCCTCGGCAATGCTCTCTCCTGAGCGCCGTAATGGTTGGTTGACTTGGCAGAGATTAGTCCTCAACGAGGACGGCGGTCAGCGATTTGAGAGCGGATTTGAGTTGCTGGTTGATTACATATTCTTTGTACCAGCGTTCACTCTCAGATTTTGCTTGATTTTTAGCTTTGGTAAGTTCCTCTTCAAGTTTGGCGATGTAAGTGTCGCGGTCATCGTGTACGTCGCGGTCGCGGTAGGCAGATATGAGTTCGTTCTGCTTGAAGATGAAGAATGATTTATCTTGCTCGGCAATTACGTTGTCAACGTCGGTTGAACCCTCGGGACTTGTTGCGATTGCTTGGAGTTGCTCGCCGATTTGGTCGAGGAGAGTTGAGATGCGTGATTGTGCAGTCTCATACTCGGTTGAGGTGGTGTATCCCATTGTTTGCGGTGATTGTGGGGAGGTTGCCCTCCCCGGGTTAGTATTATTCGTTGATTATTTCCTTGATTAGTTCGAGGTCGAGTTGCCAGAGATTTTTGCCATTGTCAATTTTCCAGGTGATGTACTCTTTGGCGCCCATCATCTGAATGGCTTTTTTGCGGAGTGCCGTTGACGAGGTTTCTTCGGCCTGCTTGGCAATGAAGATTGCGAGCCTGCGGAGCGTCTGCTTGAACTCCACGATTTGAGCCTCGGCGGATTCTACGTGTTCGGTAAGAGATGCGATTGTGGGATTGATGCCAGAGGTCTTGATGTCTTTGCAGAACTGGTCTTTGTCGATGCTATCGCCTGCGGCCATGTAAACGCGGTTGATGAACGAGAACTCGTCCTCGGTTACATCTGCGTTTGTGCGGTTGTTGTACTCTTCGCGTGTCATTAATTTATGCTAATTCGTTAATGTTAAATTTTGTAGGCTCACCAAAAAGAGTTATATTTGCCCTTAGTTTTGAACCACACTGCAAAGTTAATCCAAATGGATTTATTTACCAAATGCAATTAATCCGTTTGGATTATATTTAACAATTTTTAAGTTTTAGAACCGTGATTGAACGTTTACGCGCTATAATTTCATTCTATGGACTGTCCGATAGGGCATTTGCCATTAAGTGCGGCCTCAAACAGCCGACTCTCGACAAACAACTAAAAGGCCTCCGCGCTATCAGCATGGAGACCATCGTTGCTATACTTAATACATTTGGAGATATTTCTGCCGAATGGCTGATGAGAGGCGTAGGTGAGATGATGATAAAACCAGCCCCTCCGACTGACCTTGATCGTATCTCTACATTAGTGGATACGATTGCTACGCTTCAGGAGACTATCAACGAAAAGAACAAAACAATAAACATTCTCTCAGATCAGAATCAACAACTCAAAAACCAACTCAATAAATGAAAACAATCCAGTTGTTCTTGTTGGGCACACTCTGTATGCTCGCTACGTCTTGCGGGTCGAACGAACCTGATGCTCCATATAGCGGGCCTTGGGAAATCCATTACTGCGAGTCGTGGGTTGGCGGCTTCCATAACAACAGCCCGGAATTTGAAGTATGGTTTCTAAACCATACCGATTGTTTTGTAGAGTTCCACTTCCAAAATGGGAATACACAAGGCTACCTCACAGACTATATAGAACTAAATGACTACAAAAATGACTGCGGTATAATTTATTGGCGCGAAATCATTACACAGGCGACAGAAGATGAGATTAAATCGAAGGTCGCAGAGTTTGAATCTTTCACGATTACTTACGAGAAAGACAACAATAAGGCCGACTTATTTCAAGCCGAGTATCAACGATACGACGGCAAGTGAGTGATAACCCAAAGTCAAACCAACTAACCCCGTTAAGACATGAAGATGACCGAAACCTAAAAAACTTTCCGAATTCTTGTCGGAAGATTTTCAGTAACCGCTTGAAATACGTTATCTTCAATGGATTACTTGTCTATCCCGCAAATTTTGTGTATCTTTGTCCGGTATGGGTAGGCTCCTTCATAGATATGTTTGCCGTCCCAAGTGTAAAGTATTTTGGAGGAGTAGGGGGAGGCGCCCTGATAGAGGTGTTTTCCGTCCCAGGTGTAGAGTATTTTGGAGGAGTAGGGGTAGGCACCCTGATAGAGATGCTTGCCGTCCCAAGTGTATAGGATTTTTGACGGATAGGTATATGCGCCTTGGTAGAGGTGCTTTCCGTCCCACGAATAGAGCACTTTGCTGGCGTAGGCGTAGGGGCCGGAATAGATTTTGGTGTGTGCCGATATGGCAGTCATTGTCAGCAGCAACGTTATAAGCAGAAGCAGTCGTTTCATCGCGGTTGAGGTATTAAAGGTTGCAGTTCACATATTAAGATACCGACTCCAAAGATAACGAAAAAATGCCCGGAAATGAAATCATTTTTCATCCATTTCCGGGCATTTTGTTATTTTATCGATGGCGTTGCAAAACTGATATTGGTTACGTCATCCCGTAGGGCTACTCCCCGGAGCAGCCGATAATGAGGATTGATCCTCGCTTGATTGGCGGCTGCACCGTGGTGCAGCCCTACAGGATGACGTATAATATTTTATTGCGACACCTTCATATTGGGTTATTTATACTCGCCTTTGTCGCCGTTTTTGTCGTAGAGATGACCTTTGGCGAATGTGAGGTTGCCCGACTGGTCGCCGCTGCCGTTGTTGAATACAAGGCCTGTCGTGCCCGACGGCACGGTATATTTGTAGATATTGCCCGAGTGCACGATCATATTCACGCCCGGCCATGATGAAGCGGATTCACCTCCCCAGTAGTGTACTTTCACCGTGCTCCAGTTGGTAGCTCCGTTGTCGAAATAGACTACATTGTCGCCTGTGGGAGGAGTCGGGCCGTCACCCGTACTGCCGTCGGGGTTATAGGTGGCGCCGTTGACGTATTCAAGGTTTCCGTTGCCGGCTCTAGTACCGCCTTTGTCGCTGATTATAATCAGTGTCGGCACTTTGCCTGCGGGAGCTTCCCAATAATATTTTCCGTCTTTCTGAGTCATAGCGTCGCCCGGCCACGCACCGGCTGCCGTGCAGTTCTCGGTTTCGTTCCATGCCCATACGTAGGGAGTCCAGTTCTGGGTGTTGTTGAAGTAGACATACTGTTTGTTGGGGTCGGGGTCGGGACCGGGTCCGGGGGTGTCGCTCTTAGTATAGGTGAACGACTGCACGTTGCTCCCGGCCTCGTTCTCGACGTAGGTCGACAAGGTAGTGGTCTCGGTGAAGGTCAGCGGAGAGGTATACACCGTCGACGATGCATTGGCGGCGCCCGCTACGGAGTAGCGTATCGGGGTGCCGGCAGGGTTGACCGACAGTGTCACCGTAACGCTCTCGCTGAATGTCGATGAGCCCGGAGTGGCTGTCACCACAGGTTTTTGAGGAACGGGTGGAACGGGAGGTGTGGGCGTGTCGATTTCATCGTCGGTGATCTGTCCGTAAGCCTCCACGAGCAATACCGGGCCTGATGCCTGCATGGTGACTTTGCCCCCGTCCACTGTAGCGGTAGTGGCCGTGTTGTAACCGTCCATCACCTTGGTGCCGTCAGCGAAAAATCCGTTGACATTGACCGTATATGTCTGTCCGGCCGAGGTGTTGAGGCGTATCACTACAGCGTTGGCATATGCTCCGTCAGTGAACGAGCGGCCGTAGGTGTCTGGGCCGAGATTGCTCTGCGTGCCCGCGCCTACTGCCGGATTGCGGCGGCGGAACTGGCCTATCAGCTGCCAGTGCTTGTTGTCGGCATTGTCGACTGCATCCCAGTTGAAGTCGCTGCGTGTAGCCATCGACTGGTCGGGACAGCCGCTCATATATCCGCGCGATGTCTCGTCGCCGTAATATATCTGTGCGCCGCCGGGGCAGAGCAGGAACATTGTCGCAACCTTTTTCTGGTCGCCGGGACGATGGAGACCGGTGTCGTGCGACGACACGTAGTTGAGCACCTGGCGTCCGTTCGAACCGTTGCAGTAGTTGGCATAATATTCCCAGTCGCTTGTGCTCGGCGTACGTCCCTGACTACCCTCCGAACTGTTGAAGGCGAAGTTGATCATCGAGTCGAAGCCGCCCGAAGTGAAGTATCCGGTATCGCCGTGGTCCCAGCCGAAAGCCTCGCCGGTCATCCAGAAATCCTCGGTCCACGATTTGGCGTATTCGTCCGCGCGTGAGCTTGCACGCCAGTTGGCGAGCGCGGTCTTGCACGCCTGCTTGAGCTGGTTCCATCGGTTGAGTTCAACGTGCTTGGCCGTGTCGCAGCGGAATCCGTCGATACCGAATTCCTCCACCCAGCCTGCAAGCCATGCTATGATGTAGTCGGCCGGAGCGCCTTTGCCGTCGGCGCGCCATGCGTCGAGATTGGGGAGACGGTAGTCAAGATAGTCGCCGCTGTTTTCCTGCTCCCATTTCAGTTTCAGGAACGGAGGGATATTCACTGCCGAAGTTTTTTCGGTCACGACATCGGGGAGACCTGCAAGCGACATGGTGTAGTTGTCGCCCCCTCCGGGTGCGAAACCTGCCGACGATGACCAGCTGCGGTCGCCGAAGGCACGTACCCAGCCTGACCACCAATTGCCCCATTTGCCTTGCGTATCGGCGTTGAACGACACTTCATTGTCGTCCGACCACATCGTGTATTTGCCGTTCGACGGCATCCATCCTGCGGTGGCGGTGCCATTGAAATTGCCGAAATCGTAGTCCACGCAGTCGTCGAGTGTGCAATACCCGGTATGGTTGAGCACGATGTCCATCACCACGCGTATGCCGCGTTTATGGGCTTCGGTGACAAATGAGCGGAACTCTTCAACGGTACCCATGTTGCGGTCCATATACGTCCAGTCAAGAGCGTAGTATCCGTGGAACGCATAATGAGGGAAAGCATCGCCCTTGCCGCCTGTCCAGCCGTGCATCTGCTCGTAGGGAGCCGAAATCCAGATTGCATCCACGCCCAGACGGTTGAGATAGTCGAGTTTCTCGGTCAGACCCTTGATGTCGCCTCCGTGGAAGGTGGCGTAGTCGGGCATATTGCCCTGCGAGCGCTGGCGGTGGTATGACATGTCGTTCGCCGTGTCGCCGTTGTAGAAGCGGTCGGTCAGCACGAAGTAGATTGTGGCGTTCTTCCAGCTGAAATGGCGTCCGCGGAGCACCTGCGGTGTCTTGATTTTTATCGTATAGGCTTGCGATGCGGTGCCCGACACGATATTGTATACTATGGTGTTTTCGCCTCCGTCGAGCGACGCCAGCGAGTGGTTGTCATACTCGCGTCCGTTGACAGTGATGGTGACGGTAGCGTCCGATGCCGTCGGAGCCGCCGACAGCGTCATCAGCGACGTGTCGTCAAGCTCGATGCTGTAACTTGTGGTATTGCGGTCGAAATTGACAAGATTCTGTCCGTCGACTTTTATCTCGAGCGCCGACAAGGTCGCGTCGCCCGAATTGACGGCCGCTCCGGTGGCAGTGAATGCCGTGCCGAGAAGCATCATCGCGACAGCCGCGCTTACCTTATGGCTTATATTTATGATATTCATTTTGGAATTTCTGATATGGGATTACTTCTTAATTATCTTCTCTATGGCACGCGAGCCGTCGGAAAGGGTTACGTTAAGCATATATATGCCGCTGCCGAGGTGGCCGCATTCGATGGCTACGGTTGCCTCGTTGCCGCACTCCATGTCGATTACGCGGCGTCCCGACAGGCTGTAGACTGCTATGCCGGCAATTTCTTCGGTTGCCTCCACGTTGAGCAGATTGTCGACCGGATTGGGGTAAACCGAAAGAGCTGCACGGTCGGTGTCGACTATCTCGATGCCGGTCTGTCCATGATAGAAATCATCGGAGGCCGGATCCTTCTGGTTATTGAGGCCTGCGAGTACGGGGTATGAGTGCGTTCCTTCGGTGCGCCATTCCCATACGTCCGCGAAATTCCAGCCGAGCAAATCGCTGTACGTCTGCTTCGACACGAGGTTGGCGTTGTGGTCGTCGGCATGGTGTCCGTAGGCGCTCCAGTCGGTTCCGGTCAGCGGCATCAGTTTCCAGCTTATTGTGTTGGATGCATTGTTGGCAGCATTGTTATTGCCTCCGAAGCGTGCTATATACATTCCGTCGGAAGTCGGCATGATGGATGCGTTTATCGCTGCCGACGCCGACACGGTGCCGTAGTTGGCGCCGATAAGTCCGCCCGCATAGTTGTAGGCGGTGATTTTACCTGAAGCGTATGTGTTCTTTACCACACCCTTGTTCTTTCCGATAAGTCCGCCGGTAGCGTAGTCATTGGTGTTGGTGACGGCAGCTGTCGAGTAGCAGTCGCTGACGGTAGCTCCTACATTCTCGCCGATGAGTCCGCCGGCGCATATCGACGAGCCTGTCACGCTGCCCGAGCTGAAGCAGCGCTCCACTCGTCCCGACGCGGCGTAACCCACGAGCGCGCCCGTGAAAGTGGTGCCGCTGACGGTGGCATCGACCACTCCGACATTCGTGATGACGGCTCCCTCTATCGCGTTGAATACACCCGTCGACGTTCCGATTGCGGTATTGCTCACCGTCGCGTTTTTCAGCGAGTATCCTTTGCCGTCGAAGTTTCCCTTGAAGGGCGAGCTTTTCGAACCGATTCCGCTGAACTCACCTACGTTGATGTCGGCTCCCATTACGAAATATACATCCTCCGCCCAGTCCATCGATGTCGCTGACAAAGCGATGATGTCTTCCGTGGTTTTAAGGATGAAAGGGGATTGTGCAGTGCCTTCGCCTCCAGAGTACGCGTTTTTGCGTCCCTGCACTACTTCGGCAATGCAGTCGTCAGTCTGGCGTCCTGACGACGTGCGGGCTATGAATCCGAGTTTGGTTACAGTCTCGAGCTGGGCTTCGCTCAGGCCGTAGAACGACATCAGGTCGCTCACCTTTATCGTGTAGGTGCCCCCGTTGCCCGTCATTTTGAATTTCGCATTGATGGCTCCCGCCCAGTCTGAGGCCGGATATTCCTCCGAGCCGGCGATAGCCCATGTGTAGCAGTAGACCTCCCCGCCGAAATCCGATGTCTGTATGGTGACCTCGAAAGGTTTGGTGGAGACAATCGGCGACGGCGATGATGTCAGGCTTGCCTGGTCACCGTCGGCATAAACCGACAGCACTGCGGTAAACGCACTAAGCAGGCACAGTACTTTTCTTTTCATTAAAAAGATTGGTTAAATTAAACATTAAAATCACAAACGCGCCCGTAAAGCAATGTTTTTGAAGCAGTTGGTTTAGCTTGACAAGGCATAGTTAAGGTTTTTGGCTAAAAATCTATAATACAGCTGAATTCTCTCCCATTGTTGACAGAATATTCCTCCATTCCCTACAAGAAATTCCATTGTTTTACATAGAAATCTCCCTTGTTCCTGAAAGTTATGCCTCCCCATACAGGAGAAATAATGGAGTCAAACCTTCTAATACTCCGATGATGAAAAAAATGATATAATCCGTTACAAAATTGGCAAATATTGCTGAAAAACTAAAATCTAAAAGTATGTTTTACAACATACATAGCCAAAAGTAATGACGAGTAAGCGGAATAAAATATAAACATGTGAGCGGCCTTCAGCTCGCCCGATTATGAATTGTGAATTATGAATTATGAATTAAAAGAAAGTCCGCCAAGCCATTTTAAGAACTTGACGGACTTCCTTTTTTGTGTTATCCGCTTGCCGGGATAAGTTGTAAATACTTACTGTGTGGTTCCTCCCGGCGTCACGGATTGGTTTGAGCCTGTTTCATTTTGTCAACGGACAATGACTTTTGTCACGGTATTGTCTACCTTTACAAGATATACGCCCGGTACCACGTTTACGCGGGTATCACCTGTGGCTGTTGCAATATTCTTGCCGTCAACTGATACAATATGCACCACCGCACCCGATGCCGCTGTGACAATGATGGTACGGCCTTCGACAACAATTGCGGCGCTTTCCGACATGATATTGTCGATACCCGATACCGAGAGCACGAGGGGCTCTGAAGCTTCCGATTCGCCGCGGTTGTAGAGGGCGGTCACATGGTAGGTGTGGCTTCCGTTCTCGACATCATTGTGGGTGTAGCTGTTGGCCGATACCGGCTCAGCGTTAAGTTTGACACCGTCGCAGTACACGTTGTAGCCGTTGAACTCAAGGCCTACGGTCGCATCGGCTGCAAGGTAAGATATGTCATCAAGCATCAGCATCATGCCATCATCGGATACGACACGGAATGCAAATCGTACGGCTCCTTCCGGAAGCTCGAATGAGAATTGACCCCAGCCGTCTGTGCGTATGACGCGGTAGTTGTATCCGGAGTTGTTGAATGATGTGAGCTGAATGAACTCATCCGGATCAACTGTGTCGGAAGTCGCATACCATACCTGGAGATATTCGCTGTAGTTTATTGACGCATTCTTGGCACAGAAGGAAACAGTCTGGGCTGATCCTTTGAGTGCGGGTGATATTGCCCAGTCGTCTGATTCTATTACCTGTTTGGGATCTTCGCCACGGGTCCAGATTGAACCGATATATTGCTTGCCGCTTGCGGCGCGGTATTCTTTGGCATAGTCCGAGTTGGCGAGTGAGCTGTAAGTGCCGTCGATGATGATGAATGACTCGGGGTCAACGCCGGTGGTATGGTTGGGAATATCAAGATTGCCCAGTCCGCCCGAGGGAGCGCCGTCACGGTCGATAAATGTCCAGCCCGGGTATTCCTTGGTGAATGCTTCGGCGTTTTCAAACGATTCTACGGTCGCATCGTATGGAAGGTCGGCATCGGTTATGGCATCCCATGTCAGGGTCACGGTACTTTCTGCCGGCGTACCGTTAAGGTTGCTGACAGTGGGGAGAGTGCTCTCTTCGCGTGTTACTTTTGCCCCCTTGGGTGTCGTATTGTTGCTGGAGTCGGCATCGGCTGAATATACTATATGTGCAGTGTATTCCACCTCCTTGTCCTGGGCCATGTTGATGGCCTGTTCGAATTTCACGGCTACCGTGGCTCCGGCTTCGATGTTTTCAACTTGTTTTGTATCAACTACCGTACCGTTGGCGATGAGCTCCACGCTGAACGGACCTGCGGCAAGGCGCCCTACGTTTTCTATCGTAGCTGTGACATCGAACGGCTCGCCTGCGGTGACTGTCTCAGGAGCAGCCACTTCTACGGCATTGAGGTCATAGTCCGGCATATCCATAAACTTCATATTGTCGATGAAGCAGTAGACGAGGCCATTGGAGTAATAACGTATGATGAGCTGTATGGCTTTGCCGGCATATTCGTCGAGGTTTACAACCTTTTTGGTCCAGAGATTGTGAGTGTCGTTGCTGTAGTCGATGGTCTCCACAATCTTCCTTTCACCTTCGCACACAACTATGATTTCAAACTTGGTAAGGTCGGTTTCTGTAATCTTCCATGTGTAGAATGAAAATACAGGGTGGTTTGCTCCGGAAAGATCTATTTTGCCGAAGATGAAGTCGCCTATACCCTTGCCGGTGCCAAGTGTGGCGCTGCTGCCCACACGCTCGCCGTAGAAGAACTGGCCGTCACCGTCCTGGCTGGTCACGGAACTCATCTCGCCATCTTCCTTAAGCCCGAACTCGCAACCGTCCCATGCATCAAGGCCGATGATGTATTTCTTCGCATCCTCTAAGCATGTCATTGTCACGGGAAGGGAATATGCGGGGCCGACGGCAACGAGTCCGGCTCCGGCATACTCATCCCCTTCAGCTTCTTTGTTGAGGGCCTGCACTCCAATTTGTATGAATGCCTGGGCCGCATCCTGAGGCTGTGCCTGGAATGTGAACGTGCGCTCGGTCACCGGCGTTTCGGTGAGCAGTTCCCACTGGCTGTTCTTAACGATATAGACATTGTAGCTTAGGTTGGGGGCGTAGAGGGGATTTCCGTCGATGTCGACAGTCGGAGCATCCCAGGTTATGGTGACTTCGCCGGGCTTTTGCGTATTTTCGACAACCTTCACCGATGTCGGGGCTTCAGGTGTGTTAGGCCCTACGAATACAGACGCTGTCGCGCTGCGGCCTGTTTCTCCATCCATGTTGTGTGACACTATGGTGTAGGTGTAACGCCCAGCTTGCGCTACGTTGTCTTTGTAAGTTTGTGCGCTGCCGGCTGCTGCGGTGATTTCTCCTATGCTCTCACCGTCGCGCAGGATGCTTAGTTTCATGTCGCCTGAGTAGGGAGCGCCGGTAACGGTTGTCGTAGGAGCCTTGAAGTTGAGGGTCACGTTAAGTGCGCCTGTAACGTCGGGTTCAAAGGTGATGTCGGTAGCCGCATCGGGCGCACCGGCTCCGAATGGCTCGGATATGCTGTACGACAGGAGGTAGAGATTCCATTGGTATGCGTCGCTGATAGCGTGGAAGCCAATGAAATATTCCCCTGAAGTGGCAGGCGCTATGGAAGCTGTCAGGCTGCTCGGAGTGCCTCCGAGTTCGGCAGGCTCTACAAGTGTCGTTGTCATTGCCTCCGCCGTAGCTGCGCTGCCTATCTTGATTTCAATCTTTTCGGGATAGCCATTGCTGTAACCCGGGCGAGTGCTTCAAAATCGTATGCTTTGCCGGCTTCGAGATAGATGGCCGGAGAGAAAATCCAGTCGTCGGCGTCATTGCTTTTGCTATAATCATAGATGGTGCCTTTGCTGGAGTTGAAAATCCATGTTTTGCCGTCCTTGTTGGCGTCAAGCACCGTATGCTGGCCGAATATCTCTTTATTTGACATATCCATCTCGACCGGAGCATTGTAATGGCCGAGGTATATGTTGTCTGACATTTTGGCGACAGACGATTTTGACCCGTATTTCACCACTACGCCGTAAGAATAGCCGGTGATTTCATCAGGTATGGTCACGTTGGTAGTCCATGTCGTATCCACCAGATCATTTGCAACTACATCCCCCTTTGCGTCCACTACATCGTAGCGTATGTCGGCTGCATTAACATATCCGCCGTCCGACGATGTGGTAACAGCTTCCCAGGTAAGGGTTATCACGCCATCAGCGTATTTAATGTCTACCCCGGATGTGGCTGAGGGAGTGCCTTTGCCTACGTAGCATTCGGCTTTGCTTTGGTTTGACTCGCCGGCTTCGTTCGTGGCAACGGCAGTGAAAGTAGTGTTGCCGCTGACTGTAAGTTCTTTCGACGTTGTGACAGTGGCGCCAGCGGTGCTTGTACCGCTTGATACGACGCTGCTTCCGGCGTAGATTTTATAACCCATTTCCTGTCCGGCCGCATCAGTCCCGTCATAGAGGGTCGAAGGCATTTTGACGGTGAAATTCACAGTCATAGAGCCTTCTTCACATGATACGGTGAGTTCGGGTGTCGCAGGTGCTTTGTCAGGCGCCTGGAAGGGTATATAGAGTCCGATAGCTTCGGCATTGTCGGTGAAAGTAGAGACTATGGCCGATTCTCCGGTGACAGGGTCTATTGCTACAAGACCGCCGCCTTGAGTGGCGGAATCGTTGGAAAACGAGAGTATGATATTGTTGTCTTTATCGTTATAGGCGGCTGAACTCATATAATAGAGATTGGGACAGCCGGTGGGCCCGACTAACGTAAGCTCGCCTGTTTCCTTTTTTATCTTGTAGAGTTCGCCGTCTGTGTCTATGCCGTATGCGTTGCCAAACTTGTCTATTGCTACGCCACGGAAAGAGATGTCGAGGTCAGCGATTTTGACCACATTTTTTGCCTTGATGTCCAGATAACCCCAATGGCGGTAAGTTTCACCGTAGTAGTCACCGGAAAAACAGCCGTACACTTTGCCAGATTCCGGGTCGTAGGCTACATCGGTGGCTTTGATGGGTAAGTCATCGAACTCAATGACGCCAACCTGACTTTTTGTCTCGGTGTCGTACATGTAGAGGTCGTACCCCATCACCCATGAGCCGTATTTCAGCTCATACATGGAATATACGGTATGGTCGCCGTCAAAGAAGCTGTATAGCGGGCTGTTGCACTCAAATTGCATCTCAGTGACGGCATTGTCCGTCACCGGCAAACGGTATACACCGTATGGAGCGTTGCTCTGGGTCCAGCTGTCGCTGTAAATCACGGTGCCGTAGACATTGAGGGTAGCCGATATCTGGCTTGATTTGGCCACTGCCCGCATTGGTGATACCGGGCCGGTCAGCGAAGTGGACAAAGACCGTGAAATGGCCGATTGTTCTACACTACCCATGCCGCGTGTCCTCAATGCTTGTAATCCGCTGCGGTCATCCTGCACGAGATTGCTACGGCTTACTTCCGGTCCGCAACCCCGCTGGAATCCTCTGTGTTGCCCCTGCGCGGAACTCGTCAGCGCTGACAGCGTGGTCATAATGCCGACGAACAGTAAAGATACTTTCTTCATTGTTTGAAATAGGATTTATTAATAATGGTATAACATTCCGCAATATTAAAAATTCCATAGAGGGATGAGACTTCAATATTGCTTTTCTTTCAAATGCAAATATATGACATTTTGGCGAAATTATACGCATATTGCAAGAAATTTGTTTGGTTTTTGCATAAAAATACTGCTTAAGCATGCAAATACGTCCAAATGCTGTTTACTTAAGTTGAGTGGAGCGGGGGCGTCCCGCCCCCGAGGTAACTTTTTGGAACTTAAAACAATAGCACGAGGGCGGGACGCCCTCGCTCCACTCAACTCAGCTTGAGTAAACAGCATTGCGTGGCATCCCTACCTACGGAGTTATGCATCGCCCTCCCAATTATGAATTATGCATTATGAATTATGAATTGCTCGAAAGCTCCTCTTTGATATACTCTGCTGTGGGTGATGATGTAGTGGCGATTTCCTCCGGCGTTCCCTGCGCGATGATTCTGCCGCCGTTCTTGCCACCGCCCGGTCCCATGTCGATTATGCGGTCGGCCACTTTGATGACATCGAGGTTGTGCTCTATCACGATTACGGTGTTGCCTTTGTCGACCAGACGGTTGAGCACCGCAAGCAGGGTCTTTATATCCTCGAAATGAAGCCCTGTGGTAGGTTCGTCGAGTATGAAAAGCGTCTTGCCGGTGTCGCGTTTCGACAGCTCTGTGGCGAGCTTCACACGCTGGTTCTCGCCGCCCGACAGTGTCGACGACGGCTGCCCGAGCTTGATGTAGCCCAGACCGATATCCTGAAGCACCTTTATCTTGTTGAGTATGTTCGGAATATTAGCGAAGAACTCCACCGCCTGATTGATGGTCATGTTGAGCACGTCGGCGATCGATTTCCCTTTGAAACGTACTTCAAGCGTCTCGCGGTTGTATCGGCGTCCGCCGCACACCTCGCACGGCACCAGTACGTCGGGCAGAAAATTCATCTCGATGGTCTTGTACCCGTTGCCGGCGCAAGCCTCGCAGCGTCCCCCCTTGATGTTGAATGAGAAACGTCCCGGCTTGTAGCCGCGTATCTGCGCCTCAGGAAGACGCACGAACAGGTTGCGTATGTCGGTGAACACTCCCGTATAGGTGGCGGGATTGGAGCGCGGCGAGCGGCCTAACGGCGACTGGTCGACAGTCACAATCTTATCGATGTTTTCTATCCCCTCGATTGAAGCGTAGGGCAGCGGTTCCTGCAGCGACCGGTAGAAATGCTTCGACAGGATAGGCTGTAGCGTGCCGTTGATGAGCGACGATTTCCCCGAGCCTGACACACCGCAGATGCAGGTCAGCGTGCCTAACTCTATCGTGAGGTCGACATCGCGCAGGTTGTGGCCCGAAGCCCCGCGTACGGTCAGAGTCCTGCCGTTGCCGGGGCGGCGTGTTTCGGGCACGGCTATCGTGCGTTTGCCGTTGAGATAGTCGGCTGTGATGGTGCCGCTTTCGAGCATCTTCTGAGGCGTACCCTCAAACACTACCTCCCCGCCGTGACGTCCCGCGCGCGGACCTATGTCGACCACATAGTCGGCCTCAAGCATCATCTCCTTGTCATGTTCCACGACTATCACCGAATTGGATGCATCGCGCAGACGCTTGAGCGAATTGATTAATCGCCGGTTGTCACGCTGATGCAGACCGATTGACGGTTCGTCGAGTATGTAAAGCACGTTGACAAGCTCCGACCCGAGCTGTGTGGCAAGCCTTATGCGCTGGCTCTCGCCGCCCGACAGCGTTGCCGAAGCGCGGTTGAGCGACAGATAGTCCAGCCCCACATCGACAAGAAAACTCAGGCGCGTGCGTATCTCCTTAAGTATTTCCGTCGCTATGATACGCTGTGACGGGTTCAGATACTGCTCGGCGCCTTTGACCCATTCGAGCAGATCGACAATATCCAGACGGCTCAGGTCGGCTATATTCTTTTCTCCGATAAAGAAATGCAGCGCCTCGCGGTTCAGGCGGTCGCCATGGCATTCGGGGCATACCGTCTGCGTGTAGAACTGGCCGCTCCATTTTTTCGACTGCGAGTCGTCATCATCGGCACTCAGTGTCTCGATATATTTCACAATACCCTCGTAGGCAAGGAAATAACTCGAGTATGGCGAACTGTGTTTGAGCTGAAGCCGTTCGGGCGTACCGTTGAGTATGTCGTTCACGGCCTCCTCTGGCAAATCCTTGACCGGGGTGTTGAGGTCGGCGCCATATTTTTCGCATATCGCCTCTATCTGCCAGAACACCACGCTGTTTTTCTGCTTGCCTAAGGGTGCTATCGCCCCTTTCGCTATCGAAATACTGTCGTCGGGTATTATTTTCGCACGGTCCACGAGATTGACCGTACCGAGCCCCTTGCAGCATGGACATGCTCCCTGCGGGGAGTTGAACGAGAAATTGTGCGGAGCCGGCTCGCGGTACGATATGCCGCTCACCGGGTCCATCAGCGACTGCGAGTAATGCCCTATGGCATTGTCGTCGATGTCGTATATCATCATCTGCTTGTCACCCTGGCGCAGGGCGTTTGCCACGGAGTCGCGCAGGCGCGAGTCATCCTTGTCGGCCACTTTCAGCTTGTCGATTACAATCTCGATGGAGTGGTTCTTGTATCGGTCGAGCTTCATGCCGGGCTCAATCTCGCGTATGTGTCCGTCCACGCGCACGGTCACGTACCCCTTCTTCTGCAGTTGCTCGAACAGGTCTTTGTAATGCCCCTTTCGGTTGTGCACTACCGGAGCCAACAGCATAATCTTGCGTCCGGCATACCGTTCGAGTATCAGGCTTACAATCTTCTCCTCGCTGTACTTCACCATCGGCTCTCCCGATATATAGCTGCGCGCGGTTGCCACGCGGGCATACAGCAGACGCAGGAAGTCGTATATCTCGGTCGTTGTGCCTATGGTGCTTCGCGGGTTGCGGTTGACCGTTTTCTGCTCGATGGCAATCACCGGGCTCAGACCGCTTATGTGGTCCACATCGGGGCGCTCCAGATTGCCTAAAAGATTGCGAGCGTAGGCCGAAAAAGTCTCGATATAGCGCCGTTGCCCCTCAGCAAATATCGTGTCGAATGCCAGTGACGACTTGCCGCTGCCGCTCAGACCGGTAATCACGGTCAGCGCGTTGTGCGGTATCGTCACGTCGATATTCTTGAGATTGTTGACACGCGCGCCTATCACCTGCAGTGAGTCAAGCGGGCGTATTTCTGTCAGGCGCGTCGCCGTACTGTCTGCCGGCGTTTCAGTGTTTGCTATATCAGTCTTTTCCTTCATACCTGTTGTCTCTGTCGTTGAGATTGTTATCTCATTTCACCCATGCGGGGTTGTATATGTTTTTTGAAGCTGTGGAGCGGTGTAGCGAGTCACGTTTGGGCACTCGCACGCGATACGTCTTGCCCGTCTTGTTGGGAAGCGTCTTGTCGCGTATCCACATATTGGCGTCCTTGAGCTGGGCGTAGCTTATGCCATGCTTTTTCGCCCACGACGGCCAGTCCTCCACCGGCGTGTTCACCTCCACGATGTCATATTCCATCGGGGTATAGAACTGGTCGGGTGTCAGCGCGAAGCCGTAGGCACGCGGATTCTCCATAATCAGCTTCGTGGCTAAGATACGGAACATATAGCGCGTCGTCTCCTCGTTGAGATAGAGGTCCATCGCCGTCGACGCTAATTGTGCGTCAAGCTCCTTGGTGATTCGTGCCGGGCCGGCGTTGTAGGCTGCCGCCACCGACTCCCAGTCGCCATACTTCGCTTTCAGTGATTTGAGAAAACGGCATGCTGCCGCCGTAGCTTTCTCCACGTCGTACCGTTCGTCGACATACTCGTTGACCTCAAGTCCGTATTGCTTGGCTGTCGACGGTATGAACTGCCATATTCCGGCCGCTTTGGCAGGGGAGTAGGCGCGCGGATTGAGCGAACTCTCTATGCACGCCAGATAGATTATATCCTCAGGCACGCCGTTCTTTTTGAGTATGGGAAGTATCTCGGGGAAATATCTGTTGGCGCGTTTCAGCAGCAACAGGGTGTTGCCGTGCGTGTAGGAGATTGCAGTAAGTTCACGGTCGAGGCGTTCGTACAGATCTATGCGGTCAAGGTCATACTCCGTGTCGGCGAATTTAGCCTTCTCCGGTATGCGGGGACTGCGCACGGGGCTGAGCACCGTCGACGCGTTTGATGTCTGCTGAGCCGATGCCTCCGGGCCTGTCGGCGCCATGGCTGTTGCCGCAACTAAAGCGAGGGTAACAAAAAGTGGTGATTTCATTTAATGATGTCCGTTTTGATGGAATGATGTCAGTTTTATTCGTATTGGAAACTTGGTGGTCGTTTTTCGCCGGGCGGACGCCGCATTCCGCGGTATCCTCCCGATTGTGGTGCCGGCCGCCGTACGGCGCGAACCCGTCGCACCTGCCGCCCGAACCCGTCGCACCTGCCGCCAGAAGCGGTGTATTATTCTGTAACGTTTTGTCCTTGCGATTGGTTGTAGCGTATTATGTTGATGTCGCCCGAGAGGTCATATTTATGTCCGTCGGCACCGCGGGCTTTTATCACGTAATAGTATACTCCTGATGGTACGAGTTTGCCGTTGTATTTCCCGTCCCAGCCCTGCGAGGGGTGGTTAAGGGTGGTGATTTTCACGCCCCACCGGTTGAATATATGGCATTCGAAGTCGACTATCGATTTGTAGCTTACTTTCCACTCGTCGTTGACACCCTCCGACGCTCCGGGTGAGAACGCGTTGGGGCACACCAGTTTGCTTTCCCCGATCTGAATCTCGTAGACGGGGCTGAACCAGTCGCACGTGCCGTCGGCGTTGCTCGCCTGAAAGCGCATGTACCATGTGCCGTATTCGGTAAACGTATACTCTACTTCCGTCTGGTTGAACCGCAGCTCGTATGTGTCGAAATCGGGTGATGATGACAGCTGCCATTCGGTGAAACGGACAGCATCGGTCACAGCGGCCACGAATGTAATGTCCACGGGCGCCGACCCGCCGAGTTCGCTCGACTGGTCGTTCTGCTCGTTGTCGTTGTCGCGCTCCTCCTTTTCGGCGTATGTCATCGCCTCTACGGCATTGGTGATATAGGTAGTGCTCTCGACCTGTTCACCCGAGCCCCATTCTTCGGCAAAGCGGTCGCCGCTTAGGGCGAATTGGGTGTCGCACAGCGGTTTGTCCACGCGTATCGTGGTTTTGAGTGCGTCGAGATGTTCCTCTTTGTTCACCTGATTGTATACTTTTGCCGTCTCGTCGTAGGCAAGAGTCCTGTAGCTCAGCGTATATCCGCGGTCAAGCGTGCGCGGCGCGCCGTTGATGGTATAGTAGGTTATCGCATAATTGCGGTTCGGACTGTGCAGCCTGATGTCTAAAAACAACGACTGGCAGTCGCTGTCCTCCTCATTGAACGATATTCCCCTGAAATCAACCCTGTATGCCGTATAATTGACAATCCAGAAATGATGCATGCGTCCGCCATCCTCGACAGTGATGCCGTATCCGTCGCCGTCGGCAAGCGCGTACGATGACGTATTGCCGCTGACGGTCGCGCCCACCGGCTCGGCGTATGCCGCGCCCGAATTGTCCCATTTGCTCCATTTCGCGGCCGCGGAAGGATACGATGCCGTCACTCCGGCAGTATTCTCAACCACATAAATCTTATCCAGACCGGTTGAAGCGTCGGCACTGACAGGAATCACCTTCCCGCCCGAAAACGACAGCTCGGCGCCCATCGCACTCCCAGTCGTCACGGCAATCAGTGCGACAACACATACCGTCTTCAGCAAAACGTTGAAAATATTGTAATTATGCAAATACTTCATAGTATCGAAACATATAAAATAATCAATCTACGAAGTTACGAAATTTCCTCCTAATATCCAAACCTCACGACTGTTTGTATATCCCAACCTGAAATGCAACAAAAAAATATTTTCATTTTTTTTGTTGCACTTTTTTGCAGAATTAATATTTTATTGTATTTTTGCTCATGCATACCGTCTGCAGGGTCCGGTTATGGGCGAGGGGCGGGATGCGGTAACCGCGGAGCGCTTTGCTCCGCAAAGACATATTGATTAGCGTTTATCAACGCTTGTTCTTGGCAACTATGAATCTCGCAAATTCAAATCCAAGTCAGGAATGAAGCAGCGGTAGACGTCTGCGAGTATGTAATTCGTGCGCCATGTTTCCGTGAGGGAACTTAGGCAGGATGATTATATACACAAGCGTAGGCTCTGCACGTTGTCGTTCTACTTGGATAGGCAATGCGAGAGCCTTTAGTTGCAGGACGACAATGATAAGATTCCTGCGCTTTTCTTTTATAAACCGACAATCAACTGTTATCAGAGGGAATCATGGTAGCGACTTGCATGACAGATGCCGCTTTCGCGTTGCATATCAATCTCTCTTTCGTCGACAGCCTCCGCTTTTCGCCGCAGGTTGTCAGAACGATATTTTTTGCTGTCCCTGCTGCCGGTCATTCTTCTGCTTGTTCATGTTGCCGCCCCGGCGCAGTCCGATAATCTAACCGTCCCTGCCGACACTATCGGCGTAAAGGTCTATTTCAGGCAGGGTTATTCCAGACTGCAGCCGTCCTTCCGCGAAAACGGCATACGCCTCGACGAGTTTATGCGCCGCATTTCGGAAATACACGGCGACTCCACTGCGCGGCTCAATTCCATCGACATCGTGGCATACGCCTCGCCGGAAGGCTCATATACCCTCAATAAGAAACTCGCCCGCAACCGTGCCGACAATATCTCGGCATATCTGCGCGGCAATATGCCATTCCTCCCCGACACATTATATAATGTGCACTCGCATGACATTGACTGGGACGGTCTCGTCGCGATGGTCGAGTCTTCAGATATGAGCTACCGTTGCGAGGTGCTGAAAATCCTCCGCAATGTTCCTGAAACCACCTACCGCAACGGTCGGCTCGTTGACAGCCGCCTGAAGCGGCTCATGGATCTGCGCGGCGGACGCCCTTACAATTATATGCTCACGCATTTCTTCCCGGAACTTCGCGCCGCCGGCGCTTATGTCGTCTGCGACTTCGTGCGCATCACTCCCCATGCTAAGTCCGACTCGTCCGACCTGTCTGACTGGTCGGACAATTATAACGCTGTCGGGAAAACCGACATCGTCGTTTCCATACCTGCCGATACTGCCCGCTTCATAACTCATAATTCCGTCCTGTTACCTGCGCGAGTGCGCGATTATGACCGCTGGGCGATAAAGAGCAATGCCCTCTATCTTGCGGCAGGAGTTACCAATATCGGTGCCGAATACGCCTTCCATCCTCACTGGACTCTCGATTTGCCGCTGGTCTACAGTCCTTATACTCTCGCAAGAACCTACCGTATGCGCTTCCTCTATATTCAGCCCGAAGCGCGATACTGGCTCGGGCGCCCGATGAAAGGTCATTTCTTCGGAGTCCATCTTCATGCAGGAGTATTTAATGTGTCGCTCGACAACAGGAACCGCTACCAGTCGGAGAAAGGATTCCACGGCGGCGGCATTTCCTACGGCTACGCAATGCCGCTGTCGCGCCGCTGGAGCATGGAGTTCACAATCGGCGTCGGCTATGCCTTTACAAGATACTGCACATATCATAATGTGCCGAACGGCAGCCGCTACGAGAAAGACCTGCCCTACAACTACTGGGGCATAACGAAACTCGGCCTTAACTTCGTCTATCGTTTCGGCGGCAAGTGGGGTAAACAGAGAAAGGAGGTGATGCCATGAAACGCCTCCATAATTCAAAATTCCACATTCAACATTCAAAATTATTAATAATAGCGCGAGCGCTATTATTGTCGGCCTGTGACACCGTACTTCAATATCCCGAAGAACCGGGCATCGACCCCGTCCTCCCCGAGGAGCATATTCAGTTGCATGTGACTTGCGATTTCAACTTCAGATACACCAATGAGATGGAGTATGACTACCTTGACTTGTCCGGGATAGCTCCTAAAGGTACGCGCACCGTTGACCGGCATCAGATGCGGTTCATCGCAAAGGCATATTCTGCCGATGACCGGTCAATTAAACCGCAAGCCGTCAGGTCATGGACATTTTATGCTCCGGAAAAAAGCGATGTCGACATGACATTTGATATTGACCTTCCGGCCGGCGATTATCGTATCGTGATGTGGTGTGATTATGTTGACGCCACTCTTCCCGCAGATTTTTATTATTCGACACTTGACTTTTCCGAAATAATCCTGAAAAATGAATCCGGCCATTACGGCAGCGACAGTTATCGCGACGCATTCTATGGAGAGACACGGCTGACAGTTGATAAAAACTCCGGTAACTTATGTGCCGATATTCTCTTGACGCGGCCGTTCGCCAGATACTCATTCGTTTCAACTGACCTTGAGGAGTTTGTGAACAGTGAAAACGTCCGGCGCAATAAGGCCGATGCGTCGGCCGGCGCCCCGGATTTGTCAGACTATACGGTGAGGGTGGTTTACACCCAGTATATGCCCTGCGTATTTAATGCGCATACTGGCAAGCCTATAGACTCCCGTACGGGGGTGGAGTATCATTCGCTTATTTCCTTATTGGATGACGCGCAGGCTCTGTTGGCATACGATTTTGTTTTCACCAACGGCTCAAGCACTTCGATAGCCGTGGCAATGGAAGTATTGCACAGCGACGGGTCCGTAGTGGCGGGTGTGCCGCCGATTGACATTCCGATCATGCGCAATCAGCATACGGTGTTGTACGGGAAATTCCTGACAACAAAGTCAGGCGGCGGTATCGGGGTAAATCCGGGTTTCGGCGGCAGCTTTAACATTGAAATTAAATGATTTATCACAATAATCAACCTTAATATTAACTAATTAATCTCTATCCCATGATTAAAAAATCATTATTTGGCATGGCTCTTGGAGTATTTCTCCTTTCGTCATGTACTTCCGAGGAGCCGATAAGTGAAACTTCTGATGGTAATGTCACATTTCACGCAACTCTTCCTGCTCAGTTACTGACGCGCAGTGACAGCTACAACACTATCTTCGATAACGGCACTAATGCCACGGAGCTGGCATACGCCGTTTACGATGAGTCCGGAACCAACATCTCTACACTCAACGGTGAGGCAACCATCTCCGGACTCAGCGCTGATGTAAAACTCAACCTTGTGACCGGCAAGACATACACAATTGTCTTCTGGGCGCAGGCTCCCGGCGCTCCTTACACCTTTGTTCCCTCTACCGGTAAAATGACTGTCACCACTACCGGCAATGCCCAGGATTTAAATAGAGACGCCTTTTTCGCCTGTGAGAAATTCACGGTGACCGGCGCGGTCAATAAAGAAGTCGTACTGCAGCGACCGTTCGCTCAGGTCAATATCGGTACATGCGACTTTGACGCTTTCACTGCCGCCGGAGGCAATCTTACGACCTCAGGTATTACCGTAACTGCACCAACCGTACTTAACCTGTTGGACGGGACAGTAGATATAGAGGAAGAATATACCCTGACTCCTGCGGAATTTGTTGATAATGAATCTCGTTCAATCAATTTCCCGGTCACGACAACTCCCGCACAGAAGTATCTCACCACAGCGTTCATACTTGTTGACCGCACAAGAAGCACAGTTGATGTAAAATGGACAAGCGATAACGCGGAGCGGCCTGATGTGACTTATGCGCATATTCCCGTGCAGCGCAACTATCGTACAAACATCTACGGCCACCTTCTCACCAACCCCACCGGATTCAGTGTTACTGGAAAAGGCGCGTGCGTTTGACCCCTTCGGGCACGCGGGATTTGACCCCTCGGG